>OIWT01000054.1_pt1 | contig 146921 bp, 197 predicted proteins | sample 1587701 | NCBI WGS metagenome assembly OIWT01 (sample SAMEA3888904, study PRJEB22519) | human gut metagenome | biome: human gut; feature: human-associated habitat; material: faeces | place: Denmark | collected 2009
TCGCCGACTCACTACTTCCAATTGTGCCAGTGTACTTTTCATCTCCATAATTAGTCACCGTATAACTTGTTCCAGAATAACCGGTTAATGTAATAACACTCTTAGTAACGTCTCCAATATCACCAGAAGATTCCCAATATGGGGCACCGGAAGTGTCTTGTGTTAGCACCGACTCTCCAGTTGGAATACTCATTTGTCCAATTGCGGAAGCCGAGGAAGTATATAAAACTTTATTGGCGTCTAACGAACTCACACCAGTGCCACCATTTTTGACGGCAAATATTCCTTCTATGTCGTTAACAGGATGTGTATGTTTTTTTGGAGACCTTGTATCAATGCTTTGGTTTAATTCGGACTTATCATTTTCATCTAAAATTGTAATAGAATTCATAAAATATCACCGTCCTTTAGATGGTAATTAGAGGGGCGAAGCCATAGGCAGCACTAGCGTTTTGGATGGAGGGTTCCCCACCAGCGTACACACGGCAGAAGCGGTTGCCGTCGGAGTAAATAGAAGAACGAGTCCACCAAATCGCCGCCGCAGATGTATCTCTACTCTTGTAACGAATTTTACTTGCACCATTCTTGTAGTATGCAAGCTGCTGTTGATGGGTTTGCTCATAAGAATTGGCATAACTTCTTGAGCCTTGAACCTCGAATTCGGAAGGGATGTACACCGTATCAGTCGTTGCGGTTACGTCGGAAGCATTATTTGTAGCATTACCGTTATTATCTGTATAAATAGTTCTTGAGCGTAGTACAGCTTGTAAGTCAGATGGCATTGCATTTTTGAATTGTGAGCATATAGTTTGTCTCATATAGGAACTTGCCCATCCGCCACTGTTCGTATTGGAAGAATTCATGTGAAAAGCTGGGGCTGATGTGTACTGATTATATTTTGCATCAGTAAAAGCGATATCCTTACCATCTACTAACTGACTTTTTGCGAAGCTACAAATTACATGATGTAGGCCGTTCATTTCGGCGCTAGAATTATGATCAAATGCCACAATGAACATATATACGGTCTCATTAGAAAATGTGTAGGCTCCGACAGTACCATTCAACGTTACCGCTTTAGCATCACCAATCGACCACATCGAAGCGGCAGTACCTTCTGTCGCGGCAAAAGAAATTTCATCATATGTAGCTGTATTGAAAATAGACACATAACAATCCACCAAATACGCACCAACGGTGTTAATAGTAACTGTCTTTGTTTTTGTTTTTCCAGAATACGTATAACTCACCGTATGCACTCCCAAACCACTAACTTTTACTGCCACAGATTCATTCGACCCAATCGTGCCACTATATCTTTCTCCATCATTATTAGTAACCGTATAACTTGTTCCAGAATATCCATTTAATATAATAGTACTCTTGCTAGTGTAGCTAACATCACTAACATGTTTCCAATATGGTGCACCGGAATCATTTTGCATCAATATAGATTTTGCAGTTGGTGTCTCCATTTGCCCAACGGAAGACTCCGAAGAAGCATATAATACTTTATTAGCATCTAAAGAGCCTACACCCGTACCCCCACTCGCAACGGTAAATATTCCTTCTATATCATCAGTAGTGTGCGTATGCAATTTAGGCGATTTTGTGCTAATATTCTGATTTAGCTCAGATTTATCATTTTCATCTAAGATTGTAATAGAACTCATAAAATATCACCGTCCTTTAAAGGGTAATTAGGGGGGCGAACCCACCGGTATCATAAGCGCCGGCGCCGCCGGGACCCCCATCAGTGTGCACACTGCAGAAGGTGTCGCTGCCGCTGCAAAGAGGAGAGCGAACCCACCACCACGCCGCCGTGGATACGTCATTACTCTTGTATCGAATTTTGCTGGCACCATTCTTGTAATATGCGAGCTGCTGTTGATGATTCTGTTCATAAGAGTTGGCAAAGCTTCTCGACCCATGAACTTCAAATTCGGATGGGAGATACACATAATCAGTTGTTGCAGTTATGCTAGAAGAGTCATTACTACCCCCACCTATATTGTCCGTATAAATAGTTCTTGTACGTAACACAGCTTGCAAATCAGATGGCATAGCGTTTTTGAATTGAGAACATATAGTTTGTCTCATATAGGAACTTTCCCATCCTCCACTGCTCGTATTAGAAGAATTCATATGGAAGCATGCGTCTGATGTGACAGTATTATAATGCGAATCAACAAAAGCAATATCTTTACCGCCCGTCGCTGCGCTCTTCGCAAAACTACAAATCATGTGATGCGCCCCATTCATCTCAATACTAGAATTGTGATCAAATGCGGCGATAAACATATATACGGTTTCATTGGAAAAACTGTAGGCACCGACAGTTCCATTCAACTTTACCTCTCTAGCATCTCCAATTGCCCATAACGAAGCAGCCGTTCCATTTGTAGTAATTGCTGTAATGCTTTTCGTCTTTACTGTTGAAAACAGAATTTGTACATTAATTTGCACTTCATACGTTCCAGTATAATTAATAGTCAACGTAGTATCGTATACTCCACCATCCTTCTCAGCATGAATAGCATACTCACCAGCTTCTTTCAATTCAATAACTGATATACCATTTGGGCCAATTTGCCCACGGGCAACAACTTTTCCTTTCAAAGACACTGTAAATGTTGTATTTTCTCTGCCTTTTAATGTAACAACACTTTTAATTCCAATGTCATTTAATGGCTTCCAATATGGTTTATCATATTTAATATTATATTTATTTGAAAAATATGGAAGATTTGCGTCGCACCACGCTTTATCTGGCTCATTTCCTGCGCCAAAATCTGCTGTGAGGTCGATTAGCATAAGGCCGTCGAGCCATGTAGAGTTGTTTAGTGATCCGTTAGCGAAAACTAATTTCAGAGGATAATAACCTTCTGAATAATGACTTCTTCTCCTTGTGTCGCTAACAAGATTCCATTGTCCGGCGGGGCCCAATATTCCACTTAGCATGGAAGCTGTTGTTGTCGGCCAATAAATGTCAATAAACCCTTCACTAGTTTCTTGATATGTCTCTACACGAATATAATAAGAGTGAGAAGGAATTAAATAGAATACAGAATTTTCATTTTTTGGGTATAGTTCATATTCCGCAAATTCATTTCCGCCAACTAGTTTTAACGAATAAGAACCATATTTTACATGTTTTTGGTCAATCACTGCATCAATAGATTCCCCATCAATATCTGAAATATCAAACATCCCGCTACGCCCAAGCAAGTTATGGATAGTTTTTGTGCCTTGCACCAATACACTTGGCTCTGTTGGCGTCTCCAATTGACTAACAACATTTTGTTCAGAAGTATAAAAAACTTGATTTGTATGTAGCTCACTCAGCCCAAGGCCACCCTTAGAAACAGGCAATTGCCCAGTAATATCATTTGTGGAGTGCTTGTGTCCAATAGGCGCTTTTCCATCAATATCTGTTTGTAGTTCATTTTTGTCAACTTCATCAAGTAATATAATCTTTTTTGTACTCATTTTTTCACCCCTTCCATATATAACTTTGCATTTTCAACTCCCAATTTATATGAATCTTTTACAGTATCGTCTATAATTTGAATTTTATTTTTTTCTTTGTATCTAATTTTAGTTGCTTCAACATCAATAGGATATTGTTTGAAATATTGTTCTATTGCATCTTGCAATTCGTTACCAACAGGCATAGGTTACAACATCCTTTCTCAATTCATTGGCTTAATATATAATTTACTATTATTAATACCAACCATATATTCAATACCAGTTACATCATCAATCAAATGAACTGTTGTATAATCAACAATAACATCATCAATAAACTCTTGCTGGCCTTTTAAATAATCTACAACCGCAGATTGTAGTCCATTAGCACTAGTAATATACATTCCATCTGTATATATATAGTCTGTAGGCTTTTTACGAGGCCGAACAGTAATTTCAATCTTCTTTACGGTTTCTCCGCTTAATACTCCTTCTAGATATAAATAAGCAGTAATATTGCGTCCAGACAACAATAATGCATTAGGTATTGCAACCGTGAATGTTCCGTCTTTGTACGTTCCTTGGGCCACAAGAGCTTCTGGAATCGCAGTAGTCGTAAAATGAACTTCTGGAGACACTTTATATTCAAGATTCTCAACAACTAAAGTTTGGCCCTTATCATATTGATATAAAAAATTTTGCTTATCTCCACTTGAATTAGTAAATACAGCATTCATTAAAACCACCACCTTATTCCACAGTGACCATTTGCAATTTAGAATTACTTGCCTTTAATGTATATTTAGCACCAGTTACTTCGTCTGTTAAGATTAATGCTGTGGCCGAGCCTCCGCCACCGCCACCACTTGAACCACCAGATTCTGGTGCATTATAGTCAGAAGTGGCCCACCAACCAGTATATTTTTCAGTGCTACCGTTAATAGACACATTTTCTCTATATGTCAATAGAATTAATGAGCCAGCTGGAAATTGAATGTTCAACCTAGTAGTCCCACGATAATAACAATCTTTTGCGCCAGTAGCAGAACCATTTTTTAATGTTAGATTTAATGTGGCGGCACCAATACCATTGTATGGAAGCCAATAACGAATTGTTAGGCCGTCATAAAGCGCATCAATTGTACTTGCATTGCCAGTCCATGCTCCCGTTATAGATGTTTGCGTTCCACTTATAAATGGAATAATTGCATCTATCGCATTTTGAGTGGCCGTGCTAACCGGCTTATTGGCATCAGAAGTATTGTCTACATTGCCAAGCCCAATATCAGCTTTTGTGTGTGTATGATTTCTATCAGCGGCATCAATAGAAAGTGGAGTAATTACATCACTTCCGCCTTTGGCATGCGTTGAAGCGTGTTTAATTGGATTAAATTCTGTTGGCTTCTCTAATACATTGTCCCAACTAAGCACAACATCAAGACTCTCCGCTTCACCAGTTTTAATCCAGCCTGTCCCATCATATAGATAATCGGCTCCGCCTTTACTAACAGTAGGGTCAGCTGTAGCATCTTCTACATACACTTGAAGATTTTCAAATTTTTCCTTAATTGCGTCTCTATCGGCAATAGTGTTAACAACACGACGTTCCTTTACTTGTGAAGGTAACTGGGATAATGGAACTAAACCATTTGCATCAATATCTGCTTTCTTATCTAGAGCAGCTTGTGTTTTAGTACTAATTGGCTTATCTAAGTCCGCAGTGTTATCAACTTTGTCTATTCTGAAATTCTTTCTTGCGCCGTCAACAGTTCTTGAGTCCGTGCCACCTTCTTCAATAGCCAATGGTTCTTTGATTGACAATTCTCCATCTATATATGTTTTTCTATTAGAAGAAACATGAACTCTATTTTGATCATCAATAAATAAGATTTGAGATGTAGAAGTTCCGTCACTTAAAACACTATAAAGACCATCATTATAATGTAATACCAAAGAACCTGTCATTGTGCCGCCAGATAGATTTAACTTCGTATCTAGCCCATTATACAAATCATGAACTTCATATTGCAAATAATTTAGTGTATCTCTATTCGGCACAATAAAAGCATAAATATGGTTGGCGTCAATTCTGTCTAATACCTTATATCCTAAAATATTATCAGAAGGAACCGCTATGCCACTATTATTTGGCATGCACGATTTGCCTTTAACACATTGGCCATTATCTTCAACAGCAGCGCACCCAAACCAACATACACAAGCATATTGCGGCAATAGTTTACCTTGCACGTCTAACTTATCTTCATTTAGATTAGAAGCAAATCCGGCACCTTCAATTGTGACCCCGTATACATGGTCAAAAAAATTAGTTGATGTATTTGTGTATTTTCCGCGCACAGATGTTGAAGTTGATTTATTGATAATCAGCTCATTGTCTGCATTTTTAGATAGATTTACAAAATATCCAAGTCTGTTCTCACCATTTGCATTACCATCTTCCCATTTTGCAACTTCTCCGTATCCAACATTATTTCCCAAGGTTGTTCCATTGATAGTTAAAGTAAATAATTCACTTGGATATACGAAATTTGCTGGGCGCTTCCGTGGACGCACTGATATATAAACAGTCTCAACAACTTGCCCTTTAGTCTCGTCTCCAATATAAAGATACGCAATCATATCATATCCAACACATAGTAGACTATCTGGAATAGAAGCTGTCAAAACACCATTATTTAAAGTTGAACTAGTAGAAATGGCAACCGGCACGGTGCTAACTGAATATTGAACTTTGGGCGCAACATCATACTCAAAATTTTCAATAACCAAAAATTGGCCATGGTCATATTGATATAAAAAATTCTTTTTATTTCCATGTCTATCTACAAATATAGCGTCCATTTAAGCACCACCTTTCCTATTAAGAAACTGTTTCTACAGTTAATTTGCCATTAGTCATTACTAACTTATATCTTGTTCCTGTAGTAGTATCAGTTAAAATTACTTGGTCTCCTGTATGAGTGTGCGAAGAAGCTGCGTAAGCAGTAGAATCTGTATAGGCGGCAGAGCCTAAACCATGGACTTTAACACTTCTTGTAGTTCCATTTGTATTTACAGAAAATGCACCATTTGTGGTTCCTTCTGAAATAGAACGCACGCCACTGTTGTTAATAGTTCTACCGTTAAAACTGATTCCAGTGCCAGCTGAATAAGTTGTATCTGTAAAAACTGCATTACTTGGCACATTAATTGCAACAGTATGGCCGTTAACAGTTTTTGCATTGTCGGCTTCGCTAACTGTTAATTCTTTACGTTGTAGTGCGCCAGAACTACTCATACTATCTATGTACATTTTAGAATCGTCTTTAGTGTAATACATGTAACCATCATGTTTTTCGGATGGAATTTTGCTTGCATTACCTCTAAAAATTTTAAATAAAGACATTTACATCATTCCCTCTCTGAGTGAAATAATTACAAAAATAGCGGCCACCCCAATAAATGAGATAGCCGCTATTTTTTATGCGATTAAATAAAAACTAACGAGCTATTACAAATTAAAATTCGCCCCAAACAAGGTCAATAGACTGAGCCTTACCGGCAACAGCGCCAACAGTTAGAGATTCAGAAGTAATAGCCTCTAGAACGTTAACCTGTGCGCCAGCCTCAATACCATCAAGCTTAGTACCTTCGGTCTCGGCCATTAGACGCTTGCCAGCTTCCTTGGCAACATAAGTGGCGGCGGCGGAAGTCTTGGTTAGAATATCAGCATAACCAGGAGCATCAGCAGCCTGTAGCGCGGAGTCAGCCTTATTTAGAGAAGTCTGAACGTCTGCATGTAGCTTTGCCTTAGTAATGGTACCATCGGTAATAGTAGCAGTAACCTTATGGTCGTCAGAAACAGCAACAACAATCATGTCACCGGTCTTAGAGCCAGAAGTAACATACTCAATTAGGGAGCCAACATTAATATAGACCTTATCTTCGGTAGCGTTAGCTAGGGTTAGAACTAGATAAGTGCCCTTAGCCTGACCAGCGGGGTCGGTTTCAACAGCACCGGACTTAACAACCATATCCTTGGGGATGTTGATAGCGGCACCAACATTTGCACCATCCTTGGTTAGATGGTAAACAGCGGCATAATCAGCGGAAGTCTCTTCCTTAACGATAGAATACTCAGCAGCGGCAGGTAGAATAACCTTTAGGCCGTCAGTGTCTAGCTCAATCTTGTTGCCAGCGGCCTTAGATAGCTGAACGCCAACAGTGGGAGCCTTGTCGGTACCGCCCATTGCGATAGAAGCGTCAGTAGCCCTAACGGATGCAACCTTGGCGTCGGCAGTCTCTTGAGCATGATCAGCGGCAGCCTGAGCGTCATCGCCAGCCTTCTTAGCGGCGGCAATAGCGGCATCCTTGCCGTCAGCATAGCCCTTGGCAATATGCTTTACGGAACCATCGACGGTCTCTTCGCCCTGTAGAGTAGTTAGCTTGGTTTCTGCGGTATTCATGCGGCCAGCTAGAGCCTGTAGAGCTGCATCAGAAGCAATGCCGGTGGTCTTAGCTTCGACATATGCCTTAACGGTCTGCTCGCCAATGTCACCAACCTTGTTGGTAATCTTTTCAGTTGCGCCAGCGGGAGTCTCAAAGACAGTATCAATATTTAGAGTAATCTTGCGGGTCACATCATCATAAGAAGCGACTAGCTGGGCGGCACCGTCACCAGTTACCTCAATAGAAGTAGCGCCATGATCGGGGTTAATCTGGACATACTTAGTGCCGTCGGACTTAGCTAGAATATTAGCGTCCTCAATATAGAATAGTGCGCTGGTAGAAACCGTAGTAGCGGCAGGTAGTGCATCTAGAGATGCAAAGGTCTGGAAATCACCAATCTTTACACGAGAAGCACCAACATCGGTAAATAGTTCATGGGTATCGGTAGTAATAATAAACTGACCGTCCTTAACTGCTAGGGAACCTAGAGTTGCGGAAACACCGCGCTTAAACATAACATTAGCCATATTTATCTTCCTCCTAATATATTATATTATTGTTTACACGCATTAATGATAAATCACTAACTCGTGTTTTTTACCATTCAAAATAATGTTTGGCGCAATACTAGCATCTAGTACAGTATCATTAGCGCCATAGTAACCATAAATGACCTGTTCACTGGGCATCTTATTGCCACTTAGAATAATATTCAAACCTGCAAAACTAGTCGTTTCTTTATTATATGGTTGAATAGTAACAAGGCCCTGGTCTTCATTTGTGTATGCAGGATGCTTTTCTAGTATTTCATTATTCTTAATATTAATGGTTCCAGTTTTATTACCTTTAACGCCGATACGAATACCACCAGCAGTTTGTTCGATAATATTACCATTAATATTGATAACGCTATTATCAATCATTCCATAAACATTGATAATATTGTGGAAGCAGCAATCCTTCTTGAAATAGTTATTGCTAATAGAAGAACCATTCATTAGCTTGGCGGTAGGCTCAATAAGGTTATAAACCATACGGCCATTTGCGCTAGGATTGCTACCAAAGAAACAATTCTCAATAACTAGCTTGACTTCAATATCGCCAAAAATTTTCAACCAATAATTTTTAACATCAACAAGGTCTAGGTTGTATACACGGCAATTCTTAATAGTGATACTACCGGCATTTTTAACTTCGACATAACCGGATGCGGTAAAATCAAGGCCGTCAAACACAACAGCAGACCCTTTACCATCAATTACTAGTTTGTCAATGATTTTAGTTGCCATCGAATATCACACCTCCTGATTGTGGTTTTGAGCGACACCCTTATTGGTTCCGGCCACAGAGACAGACTTATTAATATTTAACTTGTCTGACACAAAACCATCGCCAATTGTCACTTCTGCACCATCAGATGCTTGCGTAATAGCAGTTGCGGCTTGAGCGGTAGTAGCAGAAATAGTCTCAGGAATATCATCCCAAGTATAGCTCTCTTCCACTCCGTCAAGATATTCAGTTAGCTTCTTGCCACGATAAATAATCTTATCGGTATCTAGATTATCAATAGACATGACGCCATTTTCATCAATTTTAAATTGAGATGCATCAGGAGTACCAACATCCTTCTTAACCTCAGACTTAATTTCCTCTTTTAGGGTAGTGCCCTCTTCTTTGGTTAGATATGTTTGTGGAATTGCTTGTAATAGCTTGAAGTTCTCAGCAGAGATAGCACCGGGCTCGGTGTCGGTGGCCATCTTCATAGAGATTACATTGGTATCGCTAATCTCAATGCCCGTGCCAGCGGTGTATGTCTTCCCCGCCAAATCCTTTAGGGGCACATAAACGTGGCTAGACTCTGCGTCATTAAATACTAAGTCTAGATACTTTTCGCCGACAATAGCACCTGCATAAGGTTGGTCTGCAATCGTAACAACCTCAACAGTAGCACTTTGCAAAAACTTGTCCTTTGGAATATTGATATGTCCACAATCTTCACTTAGGCCGTCAAGAGTTTTGCGCAGAGTATAAGTTGCGAAGTTGTCGCCAATAGGAGTTTCTTCCTGAATAAACGTATATTCGGGCACATCTACATGTACAAATAGGCCATCTGCTTTTACAGCAATTAGATTGCCAGCTTCCTTAGAAACATTAACGCCAAGCTTCTTGACACCAGCATCACCATCGGTAATAGACATAGTGCCGTCTACGGCTTCAAGGCCAGCAATAGAACCTGCGACAAGAGCATCTAGTTTCTTCTTATCTTCTGCAGATAATAGGCCAGCAAATTGCTGAGTTGCTTCAAGACCTACGCCAAATAGTTTATCTCCCTTATATAGTCTTTGGGTATCCAAACACCAATATAATGTTGCCGCGTTTTTATTTTCTAACGCATCATATTTTGCTTGCGACGCTGTTTTAAAGCGTACATTTTCAGCCATTTTGTCATCATCCTTTCATTAAATATTATTATTACACAAAAACCTTACAAAGATTCCCAAATATAATCAGTTGGTTCATCATCTTCAACCTCACTCCATTCATCAAAAGGATTAAGGTCACAAGTATAAGAGTCTTCCCCAGGTTCTTTTTGTAATGTCAAAGTTAATATTTTATGGTCATCAATTGTGGGCACATAGACCATTGTCTTTCCGCCACTACTAATATTTCCAATTATTTCCTCGACACCATCAGAATAGATGACAATCAATTTGCCGTCACTAATTTTTGCGCTAGAAATCCACTTGCCCAGACTAATTTTTGTGCTAATTTGTTCATCACCATGGGCCAACCATAGCTCATTAGTTTCTCTATCAAAAACGATACTATCGACCATTTTGGCTTCAAGCTCTGCAAGTTTTGTATTAAGCGGTTCTAGCTTGTTGCTAATATACTCTTCTTTTACAGAGATATTATTATGGTCGTCAATAGAGATACTATCAGTTTCAATTAACGTATCTTGCTTTTGCGCCAACTTGTCAACAACTTGCTGATAGATATCTGGAGTTGGATTTCGTGCGGCATTATTATAAAAATCAAAGCTAGAAGAAGGATGTACTTCAATAGACACACTATTAGTAGTAATCATTTCTCCGCCATCAATTGAGCCGCCAATTAAGTATACATGAAACTCAGGTGGCATTAGCACTTCCCATGGGACACGGCAAGTATTTGTTCTATCAAGAGTTACAGGATATTCTCGGCCATTGAATGAGAATACAGCTGTCATACCCTTTTCGTCCCAATCATCCCCATCAAAATGGAAGCAACTTTTTACATAATTGTAGCTATTGCTAACAACCCATGAAGCGCTCAATTGGATTAATTTTTGTTCTTTCACTCGAAAATGTATAACCAAGGCATATTTCACCGCCCTTCAAAGTTAAAATCTGCGAATAAATCCAACTGTTCTTGTTCTGCCTGTTGACGCCATTTGTCCATTATTGGATTATTGTACGTAACAAAATTTAATTCTGGCAGAACAACGTCAGATGAAACATTATCTCTTGCTTTCAGCGTTTTATTATATAAAGGCTTTAGTTTATTTACTAAATATGTATGATATATAAAACAATCTGCTTTTGAAGGTAATACAGCATATTCGATTTTACTTACTCTAGTAATGTCCATGCCTTGTTGGTCTGTTGTGCCGAAAAATAATACTCGTAAAATATTAGTCAAATTAGAATCGGCCCAACCAATAAATACACATTTGTTTGAAAAATAAATCTTATAAATGATGTGTTGTCTTGCCATGCTATTCACCTCAAATCCCTATTGTTCCACCTATCATATAATTCTTTGGTTTCACTTTTACTAAATACAAAAACAAGTGCGTCATTTTTTGTATTATCATATAGAATATCTAGTAATCGCGCACCATTGCGCATATATAGTTTGGCTTGCACCATATTGGTAATGTATACAGTGTCGTGCCCAGGCTCATATTGTAGCCCTGTAATATTACTTGTAGTTTTCATATTTGTCTCCCTTTATATCTCTGAAAAATCCAGAACACTTATGTCCAGCAACATAATGGAAAATAGTACATGTAGATGGGCATAAGTGTTCTGAATTTTTTCTTAATTACTCAACTACGATATCTGCCCTTTCCTTAAACACAGACTCTTTTCTAATTGTTTGTTTCATGATATTATCAATATCATTTTGAATTTGCTTAGTAAATCTCTTCTTATTATTAATATCAAGACTCATAAGCTTAGACTTAGCCTCGTCTTTGTCAATCATATTCATGTTAAATGCAGAGCAAGTATTAAAAATATCATGACAATTATCACCACAGAACATAATCATGAACTTTTTCTTATTACGATCTTTGGGGCAAGAAGGGCAATATTCATACTCTTTGCCGCAAACCTTACACACTCTGTTATTAGCCATCAATACACATCCTTTCTAGTGTAAATGGGAGTGGGGGCTATTGCCCCCGTCCCAATTACAAAATATATTGCTCTTACTCAGGAATAATAACCTTGAATAGAACCTTCTCACGAGAGCAATAATCCTGCATAGCAGTTAGAGAGAAGGGGTGGGTACTATCGGTAGCAATGCTCCAGTCAAAGTCAGGAGATAGCTTTGCGTTGGGGAAGATAATGTAAGCATAAATGAGGTTGGTCTGGTCACAGACGTCGCAGCCTAGAACCTCTAGGATAAACTTACAACCAACGGGGAACTTGTTAGCGGCGTTGGTAACTTCAACAGCGCTCTCAGCCTCATATTCATAAATAACAAATAGTTGGTCGCCATTAACTAGGCCAGTAGGAGGCGTAATAGTGGCCTTGTTATCGGTCTTTGCCAAAATAAACTCAGTTGCAGAAGCGGCGGTGTTAGCAGTATAAATAGTGCCAATAGTAGAGTCGCCATTTAGCATATAAATCTTGCTAACATCTTCGGTAGGAACATGAGCTAGGTCATAAGTTGCACTACCATCAATGGTAATAGTTTCAAAAGCGGGGGAAGTAACCTTCTCGGACTTGGAAGCAATCTTCTTAACAGTACCAGACTGAGTGGCCATTAGAGCCATATCAAATAGAGAGTTTTCAGCGGAAAATTCTGCCGTCTTACTTCTATAGAAACGGGCAATAGGTACGCCAAGGGCGTCAACGGCCTCAGTGTTTTCACTAGATACGGTTAGAGATGGGTTAGTAACCTGATTGATAGAGAATAGAATACTATCATCGGTTTGAGATAGAGCGATACCACGAACGCATTGTGTTACAATATAATGTCGTTACTATTATATTGATTTTGTTGCGCCAAAAACAACAAAATTTTCTCATATTTTCATATAAGATCAGACTATATCATTCATCATAGTTGTATACAACCTTAGATGGTTCCTATTTCGTAGCACTTGCTACTAATGGTATTTCAACCAATAGTCGTTGAACCCGCAACAAATCATTTGCCGCTTGGCTGCTGATTATCCAATCCATTTACTTTTCAAGCATTCACGCTCGGTTTCACAACCCACGTTGTAGCAAAATGGCTCTAAGGACGTTCCAGCAATTAAGGAACATACATTACAGAGTTTCCAACTGTAACGGGCCGTAATAATCGTGGCAATTATTTATCAACCCTATCAATTACAAACAGTTGTATTACTTTATTGATTCGTTAAGTCAATAAAGAATTATTTGCGATAATACAAATAATTTTTCTTATACTTTCATATAAGCTTAGACTATATCATTCACCATGGCGATTTTCTTTCGCTTTAGGGTCCTACACTTCGGACACTTGTCCTACGAGCATTTCAGCTCTAGTCGTTGAGGGCAGACCTCTTCAATCTTTCCCTGCTGATTTCCCAATCTATAAACTTTTTAACCGTACACATAGACATATCTCATTCTTTTGCTTTGGCGTTATAGCTCTAAGGGAGTTCCAGCATATCCGTAGGAATACACTGCAATGTTTCCAAATGCAGCGAACCGGCAACATTTCAATGCTGATTGTTAATATCCATGAAATCATATCTCCTTTACATATTATTTTTGAAATATATAACAAAACAACTTAATCAGCATTAATCCAATCAAGTTCTTTCTTGTTGATTTTCTTGGTATCTATATTACCAGAGTAGCATCCTGCTAATAGGGCATCAGAATTTCTAATAATATTGAGTCTTTTAATATCATCAAAAAATTCATAATATCCTTCGTTGGCGATATAATCCTTTGTATATCCCATACGAACTTTAACAGCAGATACTAATGGCAATAAAAATGATTTATATGGTTTATTACTATTCATCTTACGCCTATTTCTATCATCTTCAATGAGTATTTGCTTTGTCATTTTGTTCTTTGCACGTTCAACTTTTTTTGTTATTCCATGTAGCTTGCATAAGTAATTTGTTATTAGGCCATAAATTAGTTCATCAATTACAACACCTGTTTCCTTGTCGGCCAATATAACCATATCTTCATTTTGAGGATGGCTATATAGCTTTAATTTAGAAAAGTCCAAATCTCCAAATAGAATTGATGTTTTGTCGGGCGTTAAATCTTGGCACAACATAACAAAAAATTGGAAGTCTGTAATCTGCTCCCAATCAATCCCCATGTCAAATAGTGAACTTTTAAAATCAGAAGGAATAGATGTTATAGTATGTATCATAGAAAAGTATTCTGATTCTCCCCAATTGATGATATCTATAATCTTTGGCTGCTTAATAGTGATTTTGTCATTAATAACATAATCATTGCCAAAGTACATTGATAACTCATCTAATTCAAGTAAATTCATACCCATTTGTCATAACCGCTCTCTGTAAAGAATTGGGCTTAGTTGCTTCAAATTTTAAAGTACGAACATAGAAGTCGGTATCAGTAACACTTTCTTTATTGTATACTAATTTTAATTGTAGCCCTAATAAATTAGACCAATTAAACAAATCTCTGATTAAATAGCCCAATAAATCATGCCGGTCAATACCATATTCAGTTACAATATCGTCAGCATGGCAAAAAACAACAAATTGAACATGTTGAATTTTCATGACTTCATTATACTTTACATCTTGCAAGTCGCTAACTGAGAAACAAATAAAATTCTTTACTTTATCTCTTGTGCCAGGAACTCTTACAAAAGAAAATATATTATTACCAAAATACTCATCTGGGGGCGCTTCACTTTGTTGCAATTCAACATTGTGGAGAACTTCAATTACATCTTCATCTTCACACAGCCTTGTACGTATTAAACGCTTGGCTTCAATAATATCATCATCGATGTCCTGAATATCTCTATTTTTAATCTTATCTTTAATCAAAGAGAAACCACCTCCAAATCAATAGAAGATGGCATTGTACCATTTTCGTCATTTAATTGAATTCTTACAACTTTTCCTATAAGGTCAAAATAATTTAAACATTTAATCTTTAAGTTATTGCCATCATAAACAACTTTGAATTTATCTTTATCATCATCGTCTGGATAAATAATATCCCAAACAGGACGAATAGTAGTTAATTCATTGTTGTTTTTATCATAAAACTTTGGAACAAATGTTTTGAAACTGCCATTAACCTTGAGTACTTGTTGTGTGCCGCGAAAAGTAATCTTGCTGTGGTCAGCATTATATATTGGCTTTGGTAAATCGTGCGGCTCCATACCAATATTTGTTGTGTAATAATCTGCAATCATTAATTCTTTATTGTCCCTTACAGGGTCAAATAGAGTTTGTGATAAAGTTATTTTTGTTATTCCAATTGGCAGGGTGTCTTCACTGTTGTATTTCTTAATAAACTCGCTAGGTCAATTAAGTTGTTATTATATAAATAACATTTTCTCTAACTTTCATTAGAGCATAGACTATATCATTCACCATGCTACTAAAAGTAGTTTAGGAGTCCTTTACTTCGGGGCGCTTGCCCCTACTGGCATTTCAGCCAATAGTCGTTGAACCTTTTTCAATATAATAATAATATTGAAACTTGGCTGCTGATTGTCCAATTTGCTTATTTTTTAAACATTCACGCTCGACCTTGCGGCCCACGTTGTAGTAAAGCAACTCTAAGGAGTTTCCAGCAATTCAAAGGAATACACTGCAATGTTTCCAAAATGCAGCGAACTATCTGTATTTGAATTAAAAATTAAAATTCAAGATAATTTTTGAAACAGACCATGCAATTGGATGAATGTCATTATTAGAGATTAAAGTACGTATATCATATGTAATTGTCTTAGTATCTTCATTAGTCGGCAACCAAACCTGAGTCTGATTTTCTGGGGTACTGAACTCGTACATGTGCATTACTATATCAATTCGTTACATTAATATAGATAATTATTTATATTAGCAATATGTTTCAATATATCTTTTATATTTTCTTTCTAGATACAATTCTGCATCTTTATATATCCAATCAAGAAATGTCTTAATATCCTGTTTTTTGCTCAAAGTCCACACGGATGTTATACCATTTTTATTTGATGCAGGATATATATGAGAATTCATACCAAATAAATTAAATACAATATTTTGAACAGAAATACAAAAGTCTTTAGTACTTGTTAAATTAATCCTATAATAACCAGATTTTGCATCAACAATGTATCCATCTCCATCAAAATATCCTCGAATGAAGTGTGGAAGCATATCATCACTTAAATAATCTGGAAATTTAAGAACTAAACTTTTATTAGGAACACAACCAAGCTCAGAGAGACGTTCGCACCAATGTTTATTATATACTTCTAAAGCATATTGATCTTTATAGTCATATCCGTCTCCACTATTCCGCTTGCGTTCAGAACTGATAAGTTGTAATGGCTTATTACTTCCAGCATCTATTCTTAATTTTTCTAAGATATCACGATCTTTTTCTTGTAAAGATATGCGAATGGTACTTTTTTGCATACAATTATTACCATCTGCAAATAAAAATCCTAAAAAATATGCTTTATTTTGTGTATCAATGTTATCAAAATATTCGTCATTAACAGAATATGTTCTTTTACAATGACTTGCGTCTCTTCTATCTACATGATATTCATCTAGAACAGAAGCAATAGAATGATGATTGAAATTGTACATTTTTCCAATTTCCACAGTTGATTTTCCTTCAAGATATAATTTTACGATATTCTCTTTCTCTTCGTTTGAAAAGTTTTTATATGATTTCTTTTTTCTTCTATTTGGAAATTTGTGCAAAATGGAATAAATTACATGACTAGAAACATCATACATTTTTGCAATCTCAGGTGCCGTTGTTCCGTCATTATATAGATTTAATATATTATTGTATTCACTTTTTTGAATTTTTGCATTGCTCATTACAATTTCCTCCTGAAAAATTATATAACAAAAAGACGGTAATTATCGCGTCAGGAGCTTGATAAAATGGCGGCCAAACCACTGTCCCGTCTTATTTGTTTCAAAAAATATAAATAATTATTTTCTCATACTCTCATATGAGATTAGACTATATCATCACCATATGTTAATACACTTAGGTGCCCTTCACAGGAGACACTTGTCTCACTTAGTCGTTGAACGTTCCTCTATTCGAGGCTTCGCTGCTGATTGTCCAATCCTTTTATTTTTCAAACATTCGCACTTAGACATGTTTCATTCTTGCGCTGTAGTAAAAAGGTTCTAAGGAGTTTCCAGCAATTCAAAGGGTTATACTATATTGTTTCCAAATATAGCAGACTAGCTCATACCCTGAGCCATCGCGCCACAACCCACTCCCGTAGCTATTCCGACTTCTCTGGACTCCCAAACAAGAATAAATCTTCCCATTTGTAACCCATTTGAAGTCCCAATCACATTTTAATACATAATGCTGTGGAAATTGAAGTCTATTGTCTTTCATAACAATTAGCCATCTTTCGTAATCTCCATCTCTATTTGGAATATCTACATATGTGCCAGGATCATAATATACACCAGGTCTAAATTGTAAATAAAAATCTACACTATCCCATGCCGCAACAGCTTGGTACACATGTTCCAATAGTTTAGCATCTACTTCTTTTCCCTCAACCCATACTTTTCTATAAGCTGGGTCTCTTTCAAATGTTGCATTCATAACCATATCTGTTTGTTTGCGCAATGCGTTGCTCATTGATTCTCCACGATTTAAATGTCTTCGCTTAAATTCTTCAAACATCATTCATCACACTCCTTAATAGCGTCCACTAGAGCAGTGGCATCAAGAATAGCTTTTCGATATTTCTTAAAGCTACTCTCGTGCCTAGCTGCTTCTAGCAAACTCATAAGAGTTAATACTTCTGTTTGATTCATAAACAGTTGATTTAAACCATTTAAACGAAACAATAGAGCATCAAAATATTCATCCAATAAAGGATAATTGGACTCTTTGTATGGCAAACAAATAAAAATTGCAGATTGAAGTTTTTTCTTTTCATTGTGTATCTGGTTCTGTGGTATCTCACCATATTTAGAATGCATCAATACCACCGCCTTTAAGAATCAAAATAATTATTGTTGGCGTAAGTGTAATCTCTAGACAATTTCTGTGCCTCAATTTTCAAAGAAGCATCACGAGCTTGTAATTGAGATAAATGAGAAGCTTGGGAATACCAATTTTCTTCTTTACCACCAACAATTTGTTTGGCTAGTAACGAAGAATTGACATAAGGCTGTAGCCACTGACGGGCCACCATAATGCCCAAAATCTCAATTTCTTCATCTTCTAGGTCAACATTAAATTGTTTTAATTCTTCATCTCTATCTTTAAGATCATTTTTACACTTTCTAAATTGCGCAATTGCACTAATGAGATATCCATGCAATGTATCCTCTAAATCTTGTTCGGGCATATTTGCCAAATCAAAATCTTCAAGTTTGCGCAATGCAGTATTGTAAATGGTCTCGAAGGTTGTAGCCATAAAGCGACACCTCCACTTAGCTTAGATAGATTTTTAGATCAGTATCAAGAATTTCATCAAGTGCCTTAATCTTGGCTAGACTATCCAAAGAACCGTTCATAATCTTTTCGCCAGCAATGTTCTTAATTGCTTGCTGAACACCCTTTGGAGCTTTCTTAATTCTGGCCTTAAATTGACTAATAGGTAGGCGGAAGATGTCATCAATATCTTCCATGGCAATATTGTCATACATGTCCTTGAAATCCTTGGCCCATTGCTCAACTAGCTCATCATCCTCGATAATAAATCTAGGCTTGAAAAGATAGCTAGAACGAGTAGAACGAAGTGCCTGTAGGTCTTGGAATTCAATTTCAGTAATGTCATTGTAGTTGGCGAAGCTGTACAAAAGCTTAGTCTTAGGGCCAGTAACAAGTAGTTCGCCAAAAGTGACGCTACGACAAGGAATCATATCGTCCTGTGCGAATTTCTTGACAGCCTTAGTCTCAACTTTTGCCGCTTCATTAACAACTGTGTTTTCAGTTTCTGCAACTTGCTTTCTAGTAGCCATAACATTTTTTCTCCTTTTATGTCAAAATAGTTTCGTGCCGCTTGAATTATTAGGTAATATTCCACACGCCAAATAGCATATTGATGACAACACCAACACCCATCTTGAACTGATAGGTATAGCTGTAAGTCATATCATTCTCAATAGTATTGTCATTAACCTGTCTCATTTCGGGCTCGCCCTCGGAAACATACTTAATGAACTTGTTATCGCCAACAGGCATAATTAGTAGCTTCTTGTCGTCAACTAGTCTATTAGAAGTGTCATTCTGACGGAAGCCTTGCTTGATTTCCACACCTTTATGTTTAACAATTTTTATTTTCTAACATATTATTGGAAAATAAAAGACAGAGCGCTACCTCTGTGTTGTTGGATACCCAACCTCTATCTTTCAATAGAGAGCAGACTATATCTTTATCCTTTCGGATATGCACCACTTCGGAACATCAATCACTTATGTCCTACTCCCTCACGGGATAGTCGTTGAACCTTCTCCTATTCAGAGCTTGGCTGCTGGTTGCCCATTGTAACAGTACTTAGGATTTAACCATATACTATATGCATTATTTTTTCTACTTTCGTAACTTTCACGCCTAGACATATTTCATTCTTACGTTGTAGTTAATGCACCTTTAGGGTTTTTCAGCAATTCAATGCACAATTTTTCGATCTAATTTCTTAAACCGCGACCTATTTAACTAAGTCTAATACCTTCAAAATAACCAAGCATGCCAAGAGTATTGCGCTCGGTCTTCATATCATTAGAAATCCAATTAATATCCTGCATGCCCTCTAGCTTGGATAGAGCAACCTTAGTGCCCATAATGACAACTTCCATACCGGTAGCCATCTGAACATCTTCAATTAGCTGCATGAAGGTTGCCTTACCAGCGGTATTTAGCTCACCGGTCTTGACCCACTGGCCAGAACCAGATGCGCCGCCGGGTAGCTTCTGCTCGGCATCCATAACAGCCTGATAAATGGACTCATTAACAAAACGGTCACAAGCCTCATATAGCTTCGTAACAAACTTGCTAAAGTCAGAACCAATTAGAAGTCTCTCATATTCCTCATATACGGAGATAGCATACCAGCTAGTAGGAATAGAGAAGGACTGGCCCTTACCGAGCTTAACACGGTCAACGTCCCAATGGTTGCCGGAAACCTTTGCAACTTCTAGGATAGAATTATCATCAACAGTAAATACATTCTGGTCGCCGATATCGGTATTAACCTGCTCAACCCACTCCATGAAGAAGGGATTATCAGCCCAGCCGGTCTGTAGCATATTAGGAATAACAGTTTCAATTAGTTCAAATAGAACAGTCTGGTTTCTACGAATTGCCTTACGAACTTCGGAACGAGAAGACTTTTCGTTTAGGCCGGTAATTTCTCTGAACTTCTGAGTAATCTTTGCGTTGGCTTCCTTTAGAGAAATTCCTTCCTCTAGAGAGTTATTAGCAACGTCAAGCATTAGCTTGTTAAAAGACTCATACTTTGCTTCGTCATTATCGAAAACATCACGCACATTGGCGTCAAATTGCATTAGCTTATTCATAATCCACATTTCCTCCTTTCAATCAATTATAGATGTACGACTTGAATCTTGTACATTACCATGTTGCTACGAACAATCTTAGATAGAACCTGTGCGCAGAACTGAGTGTCGTCAGCCTGGTCAACAACCTTATATAGCTTATCGGTAGCATCAAAGGTTACAAACTTACCAACAGTAGGCTCCTTGTCAAAAGCATTGACGGTTAGTGCATAGCGGTCACCCATGTTGAGAGTATATGCACGAACTCTATCGCCCTTTGCATTATAGAACTTATCTTCGGTTGCATATCCAGAAACAGCGGTAAAAGGTACAACAGGAGGATTTAGTAGTAGTAGGGGCTCTTGGCCAGCTGCATACTTCTTCATCTTCCAAACTTGATCACCTACATAAGTATCACGAGAAACTAGTAGGCCATTGTCCATATCTTCTGTAGTTTCAATAGAATAGATATGGTGTCCAAAATGACTGCTAGAAATTGCACTACTCCAGCATACTAGATGAGATGCGTTCAAATTCATTTCTTGCATGTTGAATTCCTCACTTTCTTAAATTTATAATCTAAAATATTTTAATAACTAAAATATCTTTATTTAACAGAATAATAACATTATATAATAATTTTGAGATGTTATCATTCTGCCCCCTCATATAGTTGATTAATCAAATAGTCCACTATATGCAGACTTCTTAGGCTCGGTATTTAGGTTAAAGTTAACCTTCTTCTCTTCGTTATCGTCATTTGCAGAGAAAGCACCACTAGCCATAACACATTCAGCAAAAATAAGCTTGGCCTTATTTTCAATGTCTTCGACACTAAATTCATCCATCTTATTCTTTAGCTCAATGAATTTTTCATTTTCGGCCATAATGCCATATTCCTTACGTGCGAAAATAGCTTCCTTGGCTTCCTTATCAGCTTGCTTTTCAGTATCTGCCTTGAATTGCTTTAGCTCATCAAACTGAGTTCTCATAAGCTCAAGTGCATTCTTCTCATCATTAGTAGCAAACATGGGGAAAACCTCAACGGCATCATCAGATAGACTTACTTCGTCACCATTCTTGGTATAATGCTGTCTAAAGAACTTGTCAGAACCATCATCCCAATTCCACTTTTCATAAACAAAGTAATCATCATATACCTCTACAATAAAGGTATATGCATCATCGTTAGCGGCACTAAGTAGATTATATAGTGCGGCACGAATGTCTTCATGGGAAAGCTCGTAAGATAGAACAAACTTCTCAGGTTTGGGCTCTGCTACAGGTTCAATCTTATCAAAATGCTCTGCGAATAGCTTCTCTAGCTCTTCGTCAGCAACACCTTCATATTCAAATGTAACATCTTCGATAGTAACATTATACTGTTCAAGTAGTTCATTAAACTTATTCATATTGTTCACAGCTCCTTTCTTGTTATTTTTATTTAAGTTGTCCAAAGTGTCATTTAACTTTGTCAACATCTCAAATAACTTCTTATTTATATCATCATTTACAACGCTATTATTTTCCTGGCTAAAAGAGCCTAATGTAATGTTGCTTCCGGCCATACCTTCATGTACAGGAGAACCGTCTTCATTTCTACCAAGGATAGTAACAGCAGAAAAATAGAAATCTGTAATGTTCAAATATTTTTCTTTTGCATTGTAGCTCATTTCATAAATAGCAATCTCAACGCTTACTTTATGTTCTCCTTGCTCTTGAAGAATCTCTGCGGCCTTGCTATACTCTTCATAAATATAGCCATTAACTTCAACATAAGTTCTTTGCTTTTCCTCATCATAAACGAGTTGCGCATTACAACTTTCTGGAATTACACCAACTGGAATCTCAAGATATTCAATGGTACCCTCATCATTCTCTTCATTATTGGTAATAATAGCGTCATGAGAATGGAAGTCCCAACTACCATCGTCAAGTTGATGGATAAAACCCATAATAGGTCTATTGCTGAAAGACGGAAGAGCTTTCTTCATATTTTCTTCGGAAATATAACTTTGATTTCTATTCAACTTTGTATGGCAAGCTTGTAGTTTAACGGATAGTAGGCCATCCTTAGAATGATCTTCCGCACTAAACAGGCCGGGAGTTTGAATAACAATTGGGCCGTCGCCATCTTTGGCGCTGAAATGAGAAAAATTCTGTTGCTCACAAAAAAGGAGTAAATCGTCGAACGTCAAATACTTCTTAGGCAATCTTATTCACCACCATTCTATATCAATTTTATATGCAATAGTGTAATACTATTTACATGTTAAGCCTGTTAGTGAACTTGTATGTGCCCTTTTCTAGTTGACTAAAATTCATACGACCACTATCATTGAGATAAGTATACGTCCCGTTCTCATAGTTAATTAAAGTACAACCAAGCGCTTCTAGTTCATCAGCAGTGTTTTCGTCCTGCGTAATGATAAATTTACCATTTTTAGACATATTCATAGCCCTTTCTAATTTATAGTTTTTACCTTATTATAATCTTCTAAATAACACCAAGTCATTTGTTCTCCTGTCGTTGGCATTATACCAGCGTGTTTTCTTCTTCCCAAACAATTAAGAGATATATTTGCAATGCAAACATTATATTTTCTCGCGCCATCACTCATACAAGAAAATATTTCATTTGTGTTTAGCAGAACAACAGCATGGTTTGGTCTGCGCGATCCTGTGTCCTTTACCCAATTACACAACCCAATATCTGTAGCTTTATGTAAAAAATCATGTATAGTGGTTGTTGAGCAACCAATTTCTGCGGCAATTTCTTTTACATTCTTGCCATCATTATACAATTCTGCAGCTTTTGCAACTAAAGACCCGCTTGCATAATATCCACATTTGCGCCAGTCAACAATTGACAAATTAAATAAATTATTTAATTCAGACTTGAGTATGTTTTTAGAAATATAGCTTATATCAGAATTTCTTGCGTCAATTACAATATATTTTTTTATACCTATGGATTATGCAAATTGCATTTTATTAATATCGTTTTGCTTTTGCTCTTCTAAAGATTTTTCACTTTTTTGCCACTCTTCATAATGTTGTCTGCCATGCATTTCAACAATTACACTGTGATTAGGTAAATAAAAATCGTACCGATATCGCGAATTAGGAAATGTAAATTCAGAACAATACTTCACTTTTAGTTGAGTCAACATCGAAGCTGCAAATTTATTTGGATAACTTATCCCATCAGAACAAACTGGGCATGATAAGCCACGTTTTACGATATTGCCAACCCTATGCGTAGATATTGTACCACAATTTGCACATTTAAAATCTCTTTTTTTACCAGAATATCTAGAAAGCATATATCCCTCTTCTGGTTTAACAAGCAATTTTGCTATCTCTGGATGTGTCGTCCATAAATCGTTTTTCCCAACAATAGGATATCTCCCCGAACAAAAAGGACATCCTTGATGATTGTATATTATATTTCCTACTTTAGTTTTCCATATATGTCCTTTTGAACAACTGAATGTTATAGGTATACTTGCTTTAATATATTGGTCAACCATACGGGCATCTACGCCGGAATTCAATACTCTTTGTTCAATTTCTTCTGTTGTAAGTTTTCTCAATATAAAAACCCCTATTTCAAATTACAATACTCTAAAAATTACATCTTCGATTTTTCCATATCTCTGCTGAGCTCACCTTCATCTCCAAGGTCTTCAATGGGCTTTTCTTGGCCACCAGATTCTTTACCCTCTGTGCCACCAGCCTGTGTATAAGAACTTTGCAATGGGTGTTGCCATTTATCTTGCAATTTTAGAATATTATTTTCCATATAAGACAATGCATGCCCATCAAGGGGAGAAACGCCTAATAGGGTTAAATAAGCAGTCTTTACTGGCAATCCAAGAGATGCGGCGTCCTTTAGCTGTGTAATTTTATCAGCCTTGCTATAAGGAGTAACATCTGGCATATATTTAACTCGCATGCCATTATCGGGCACAATAAAATCCAAGAAACGATTTACACGTGCCTCAATTTGTTGTAATAGAGGCTTTGTTCCTTGGACGCCATCAAATATTTGCTTCAACTTAACGGCAGTACTACCAGTAATCTTACTAGAATCCAAAATCTGAGATACGCCAGCGCTCTCAAACAAATTAGAAGATGATTTAGAAATTGAATTACTTTTTTCTGTAGTAACATTTTTATCGAATGTAATTGGTTCTATCGTCATAGGAGACAAAACTAATCCAATTTCATCTGGAAGTACACCATTAATTTTATCAATAAATTGCGTTGCCAAATCTAGTGAAATTTGGAAATCGTCAACTTCTTGTGTATTTGACAATGTATCAATCTTGGCAACGAGCAACTTATAAATAGACAATTCATCCTCAACATTAGCAATGCCTTTTAGGTCTTCAAGCATAATAATATCTTGGAACAAACTTGCAAATGGAGGAATAACACGGTCTAGTTGGTCTGCATTTACCTTAAAACACCATGCCCTTTCAGGGTCAAGTTCTTGCCACTTTTGGTTTCTATCATTTTGATATATATTATACATTGTCTGGAAAGATTTGTCCCAATATTCAAGATACACAGAATTTGTTGAGTTATCAAAATAACTAAAATCAAAAGCATAGTTAATTGTTCCATCATAGTTAATGGAACTGATTCGACAATACTCTGGGTCCATGGGCAATAAGATAAAAGAGTTTACATCTTGTTCGCCATCTTCATCATAATATGCATAAAGATACACACAATCTTCGCGCCAAGCAGTAGTTAAAATACTAAAAATTTGGCCAGGAAGATTCATCTTTTCAACCCACTTCAAAGCCTGTTCATAGTTTTGAAGAATTTTTTCATCATCATTATCCTCTGTCATACTAATATTAGGAATAACATTGTATGCAGTTGTATCAATTTGACTTGAAAAATAAGCAATAATTCTACGATAATGGGCACTTAAAACATACAAATATTGACTTAACTTTCTCAAATTCTTACTATTTGAATCAGAAAGAGGGTTCTTTAAATAGTTTCTTAAAGAGTCCAAATTATAAGTTGTGTAACTTTTACTTGGTATATTTGTAAGGTCTAATAGCTTTAGCGCATCTTGCACCTGCTGTGCCCAAGCAGCTCTTTTTTGTTCTTTAGTAAATTGTGCAATTTCATTTGGTGTGCGCTTTTTGCTAGAATTTACATTTTTTCTACTAGTAGTAATTTAAATCACCCCAATTCTCATCCAATTATTGATTTACGTTTTTGCGGAGTTTTAATTGTAAAACTATCAAGAATAGAAGTAGGTTCAACATTACGCTTTCTATTTTTAATATGTTCACGTCTTTTCTCTGAAATATGCCAGCCAAGCATACAAGCGCAGTCAATCTGTTACTTTTATGACTTATTAAACAATAAGCGGGCTAGTTCTTCGACTATGCCTCTCACATTTCATTGTTAAGTTATAGTGTGAGTTCAGACTATTACATTTCCATACTTATATGGAATCTTCTCGTTTAGTCGTTGCTCGTGGAAAAATCCTTCGAGGGCGTTGCCCACTTCTGGGTTTTCGCCGTATATTAGAGAAGATTTTCTAATATGGTTTATGATTTATACCATACAGGCCCTGTGCGTTAAGGCTCTGTCATCCATGCTGTTACTTGTTAACCCATTGCGGGCGTGTAGTCATTTCTGCTACATCTCACATTTCATTATTAGATTATAGTGTGAGGTCAGACTATCGCATATCCATCTTATACAATGGACTTCAACCACTTAGTCGTTCAGGCTACCATTACGCTTGCCCCCTGTTGTCCATCTCTGGAGTTCCAAGTCAATCAGGTTGAATTTAATCGAGTGGCTTATGTATTATACCACAAGTACACAATGTTGTTTATGCATTCTATTGGCTTTTTCAGATACAAGTTCAAAAGAGTCTTTACCGGAGTCTCTTTTCTTGCGAACAATATTTACCCCTTTGTATTTAGCATTCAAATTATTTTTTCATATCAACCCAAGTTAGTTTTTCACCAGTGCTTGGATGTTTCCCAGCGGATTTTCTTTCGCCCCTTAAACACTTTTCAATATTGCCATGAGCAATTCCATATTTTAGACGAACGTCTTTTAAGCTTTCAAAATATTCATCTAATTGAGGACAATATACGGCTCTTTTGTTCGGATGAAACTCGCTCATTTTTCTTTTTGTTTCTTCCGATTTAGGAACCCCTTTCAATGTATTACTTATTTTTCTTTTCGTCTCTTCTGGCAAAGTTTTTCCTTTATTAAACTCAGATAGTCTTCTTAAACCATCTGCGGAAAAACCTGCTCTTCTACGACCTTCGGTCAATTTGCGTATATGCTCTGGAGATATGTAATGCCCTTTTCTAGACTCGCTCATTTTTCTTTTTGCCTCTTCTGTGTGCCTTCTTCCTTTATTTGCCTTACTAATTTTTGCTTTCGATTCTTCAGATATTCGTTTATTTTTTCGTCCGCCAGATTCAAAATTATAACCACAATCTCTGTCAGTAGAATTAAACATATTAATATAATTCACTTCTAGTTCATCCAACTCTTCTTCCGCACATTCTTGTAATATGTAAAAATTAAACGACTCATTTCCATATTTATCCCATGCTCTTTGTAAATGTTCGTTCTCATGTTTCCCATTTTTTAATAAACGCTTGTGCTGAGAAAAACGACGCTCTATATTCACACTTTGCCCAATATATTTTTTATGGTCAATTATATTTTCTATACAATAAATACCACACATTTTATTTTCTTCCTTTATTGTTATAAAAATGAAAAAATAATTTTAGGTCGCTACACCTTGCTGAATTTTATAATTCCACGGTCTTTCAATCACGTGAGTAGACTATATCTTCATCACAACAATTTTTATTGTGAGCCCACCGCTGTCCCCACCAATCACTTGCGGGGCGCTTAGTCGTTGAACTTTTCCCATATATAATAATTTTATATTGTATACGTAGGGACTTAGCTGCTGATTTCCCAATCAAAACTGTTTTTAAACATTCAAGTTTGCTATTTCTAGCTACTTTGTAGTCAATTTTGCTCTAAGGGGTTTCCAGCAATTCAATGGGTATATTTTTGCTTGAGTCGCCCCAAGCCGAGACTAGTAACTTAATCTCTTCTTTAAGTGCATCGATGTTAATTAATGCTGCTTCTTGTTCTTTATCAAGTTTTACAACTTTAGAGCTTAAACTAGTAACTTTATCTAGTTCTTTGCTTAATTTTTGGTTATATTGTTCATCGGATAAATTCTTCTTTTTTAACTTTTCCTCTATTCTCTTCTTATCTTTTTCAAATTGTACCTCGTCTCTCTCAAATATAGTCAAATAGCCCTTTCCATCATAATCATCGGTAAAGCTAATAATATTTTGCTCCGTCATCTCGATCAATGCTTCATACATCATCGACTTATATTTAGAAGGTGGCATCAATCTTAGCTTATCAATTGCATTTGGAAATTTTCTAACGTATTCTGCACTATATTCTTTATCTATTAGCCCACGATGTTTAACGCCATGCTTGTCTACCCAATCTTCCATCAAGAAGTCGGCTATATTAACACCGCCGCCACCGGCACCAGCATCAATATAAATTGCTTCAATATTTTCATAATCAGGAGCATTGCCATTGTATGCTAATATTAGCTCCTTTAAATATCGAATTTGATCAGGTGTTTGCATAGGCGTCTTGTTTTTTTTATGCACATCTATTAGACTAATGCAGTTAACAATTCTTGCTTTATAAGTCTTATCTTTGTCCTTATAAATTTCAGCAACAAGAATTGCACTATTATCCTTACTTCTCGCAGGGTCGAACATAATTACGAACTTTTTATCATTTGTATCATTATATAAAAGTGGGACTCTAGTTTCACTATTTCTAGTAATTGTACCTCTTTTAATAATACTATCGGCATAATTTTCAGTCGTAAATTCGCAATAATATTCTCTACGAGCTTTTTCTGGATTGGTGCGGAGCGCAGTTTGCACCATACTTTGTGTCAACAATGGTTCAATTTCTTGCCCATGAATAGTAGGGTGAAAAGCAACTTCACAATCAACATAAGCTACAAAATAATCTGGATCACCAATTAGTTGATTTTTTGCAAATTCCCTAAACAGGCGGTAATATTCCATTTCTGTAGTTGATGCTGAACTAATATAAAATTTTTGATAAGGTGGAGACTTTGGCAAAGACCTTAATCTAATTGGGTCTAACAAATTACCTTCTCTATCTCTACCTGTTTTAACACTTTTGTTAACAATAGCAAAAGCCCCGTACGTTTGTAACATCTCGGCAGTACAAAATGCCGATTCGTCAAAAATTACAGTACCTCTCATTTAATGTGTTATCCTAACGGCTTTTTATCCATTAGTTCTTACAATTGTTATTCTTGCAAGTACGGCATAACTTTTCACCTACGACTTTACGTTTAGGTGGTGCTGACTCGTGGAGATATTATATTCTACAAACAGTAGGTTCAATCTCTATGCTCTGCGTGTGACTGCGCTTTTAAACACAGCCTTCCACTCGGATTGGCATTTCAGCGTTCCCGATTTCTTCAGCACTATACTTTGGTCCATACATTTCTGCATGGCGAGGCCATATTGAGTGTATGCAATTTTTAACATTTATATATTGAAAAAGCTATCAAAAAAATAGTAGCGCATATAAAAACGACCTCTTTTTGCGTCTACGTTCGAGTTCAATGTTTTCGAGCTTGAACCATTATATAATGAATAAGTAAAACCATCTGCGCTATGAGAGAACCCATCGCCAGACGCTTGTTTTACTTCAATTTCATTTTTAAAGATATAGCCGGTCGAACCTACCCCGTTGTGTTTAGCGAACTAAATATAAACAGCGGTTAGACAAGCAGTTACCAGCAACTTGTCAGGGGGATCAATCCTTGTCCCGCTGGTTATATCAGTTTAGTATTCGGGACGCTACTCCCGCGCTGTTGGATTTACCAACCTTTACATTTCTATAAAGCGTAGACTATCTCTTCACCATATACTAACGTACTTAGGTGCCCACCGCAGGGCCGCCAAACGCTTGCGGCCTCTTAGTCGTTGAACGTTTCTCTATTCGAGACTTCGCTGCTGATTATCCATGTACAGACATTTAGGATTTAACCTTGTGTCTATCTAACCATTTTTTTCTACTTTCGTAACCGTCGCGCTTAGAGCTATTCGCTCTTACGCTGTGGTATAGTTAGCTTTAGGATGTCCCAGCAATTCAATGGGTAATTTTACGAACACCTTTCGGTGAACGGAAACTATTCGTAGACGGCTAATCATTGCGTTACACGCAACTTGCCGTTGCTTCTAATTTCGTCAATGTTGTCATTGGCTAACCTTTCTAACGTAGTAAATGTTTGTTGCGCTTGGGCACCTGTAGTAGAACAGATATAAACCCAACTATTACAAAATAGCATTTGTTTAGACATTGTTAACAAGTCTATGATTGTTGATTTTCCTGTCAATTTGTTATTAACTGTAAGCTTTTTATCTTACACTCTGGAGATTTCTCTCATTTTCATCGAATAGTCATTTCTATTCCAGATTAGCATATATCTTCGCCTACGGCTCTACGTTTAGGCGGATTGGACTCGTGGCAGAATTATATTTATTCATCTGCTATGCGTTACGGTGGGATACAGCCTTTCGCTATCTGTACCTTACCTCGGTGTTGGCATGCCATATGGTTTAGCGTTCCCCGATTTTCCAATCTATATTTTTCAACATATTTCTATGAAGCGAGGCCCAGAAAATTAACCTCTTGACGCGACAACAAGCACATTTGGACAATTCCATGCACGTTGGATAATCCACGCCTGAAAATCGAACAATTCGATATTAAAAAAATCACCAATGAATCTTAATGGATTGCACTGGTAATATCTTTGTAACAATGCTATATTTTTATATGTGTCAAGTTTACGTTGAGACATATTATAATTGCCAGGAGCAACATAAATAGTATTGCCCTGAATAAAATTATTTTGTAATGTGATAAGTTTGGTAGGAGGGCTTTGTGTGATTAAATCATTCATCTACATCACCTTCCTCTTCATGCTCTTCTTCCTCAACAACATCCTCATCCTGATCTTTAAATGGAGAGAACAAATCATTTAAATCTGTCAAATTATCTTCATTTAAAAGCTCATTATCTTTTAAAACTTGCTTCAAATCTAGATTTTCTCGCAATAGTATTCTAGAAATCTCTTGATAACCATCACGCTCACCTGTTAATTTTGTTACAAGTTCACGTTGACGAGCAATAATATCGGCATATTCCGATTCATCGAGTGCTAAAGTACGCAAAATAGATTGATTGCTTAAATCCATTACTTGTTGCATACCCTTGCATGTAGCCAAGTCAAAACCATTAACTTCTGCCTCGCGCAAGTTCAAATCTTTTAACTTTTTAATCTTGCCCGTCCATGTATTGTCGCCTTTGCCTTTAACTTTATTATTCTTTAAAGACAGACAGCTTTCAGCAGCAAGATTAATAATAGTAGAATTATTTTTTTGTTTCATGTCTTGTAAAGATTTAATAGTACCAACATTATTTGCTGCTTTAATTGGGTCTTTCATATAATCGGATATCATATCATCAATCTTTGCTTGTTGTGAGAATCCACGAACAATGCTAATAGCCGAAGATATACGCATCATATCTTCATTAGATTCGCCCTCTGCATCCAAATAACCAATTAATTGAGAATAGAGCAAAGGTTTATCACTTTCTGCTTCAGCCTCAAATGGGTCATAACCTATAAGTCTAATAACATCTTGCCGATTCTTCTTGTATTCGTCATTAATTGCCTGATTTTTAGCAATTTCGGGCATGTCAAGATTTTTAAATACTTGACGATTTTGTTCAGCCGCAATTTTTTCGGCATTTTCCCTATAAGCAGTGAATACATCGCCATCATGCCATCGCATAAATTTATACTTACTATTGGAAATTATTCGCATATAAGCAAGCCACAAATTAGACGCTTGACTTTTTTTGGTACGTCCATTAGTACATAATTTAAATGCCATATCCCAAGCTTCTTCTAAAAAGGGTTTATCTAGTCTTTCTAATACATTTTGCGCGGAAGTCCGGTCACACTCTCCATAGGTTTGTGTTTTTTCATCGAACTTCCGCGCAAGTTTTTCTGCGCAATCCTTGCACATAGATGTAACGCCAGTTTTTATTAAAATATCTGATGTGGTATAGAAATCTTCCTTATGTTTTTGTCTTTCGCAATATGGGCATACGTATTTTGGCTGTTCAGCTGCTTTTTTCTTCCTAACAACACTACCAGCCACTATGTATCACCAACCCTTAATATTACTGAGGGTCTTCGTCAACATGCTTAGTGCTGATTTCAGTCATTGCCTTGTCAAACTGTGCGGTCTTTTCAAAAACAAACACAGTTGCTTGCTTGTTAGTCTTGTTTGCCTTAATATCATAAATAGGGCAACCATAAACCTTTAGCAGCTTACGTGCAACACTGGGATTAAATACTAGCTTAAAATTCTGATTGTTTACTTCATTCATGATTTTGTCGTTCCTTTCGTTTAAAAAATTTATTATATTGTCTGTTTGCCGCTTTAGACTAAGTAATTATTCATCGTCCTCTTGCTTGTTAAGTTGCTTGTAGGGCAAGCCAGCGGCCAAATTAATATCTCTCTCCAAAGCAGATGTATATCTGAGCTTTACTTTGATTCGAGGATCGGTTTGAATTACCTTTCTATTTCTAGGATCGTACCAATCTCTGCCGGGAATTAGTTTACTTTGAATAAACAACCCAGGTAATAGTTTGATTTCAACAGGGTCGTCAATATCGGCCTCAGCCAAATAGTCAACCAAAATCTCTCTTAACGTTTGGAAAATAACTTTTTGGTCGGCTATATATACTCCTGCACGCTCTTTCATCTCTTGAAATATTTCCATTTGTGTCATAGTTTGCATTTTATCACGTCCACCTTTTACTAAAAAATGTTATTCACCAAGGTCTTCTACATAGTTGCAACTTAGAGTCACATCACACATATCGAAGTCCTTAAAAAGGTCATTTAGGCTAAAACTCTGGCCAGAATCTGGGTCTACGATGTGAATAGAACCGTCCTCAAAGAATTGAAGACTTCCTTTTGCGTTAACAGAATACTTTTTGTTTACTTTACTCATAAATTTTTCGCTCCTTATTGTTTTATATTATTGTAGTTCATCGGCCCATTCTGCAACCCAACCTCTATGATTAGTAGTCAAATTACAAATAGCACAACGCTCTTTCTCGCTAAAATGCTCAATATAGGCCGCAAATCCACTTCTTTCTGGATGGCTCAACAAATCACATTGGCCAGTATGTCCAATAACAATGATTTTAGACGCATCGTCAACTCGCGTTAAAATCTTCTTGAGTTCATCTTTATACATGTTTTGGCTCTCTTCAACAATAACACACTTGTTTTTAATGTTCTTTCCGCGCAAATATAAGTGTGAAATGGCATCAATATAACCACTTCCGGTCTTTTCGTTCATAATATCCGTTTGATTGATTGAGGTGTTAGGATTAACACCAATTTCAATCAATGCGTCATATAGTGATGCCGTATAGGGGAAAATTTTGCTCTCAATTTCGCCCGGAAGAAAGCCAATGCGTTGTTCTTGGGTAGGAGATACAATATACACAATGCCATCAACTAAATTATATTGATATAATAAGTTTGCTGTAGCTACTGCGCATAAAGTTTTGCCAGAACCCGCCTTTGCATTACAAAAAACAATGTCAATATTTGGGTCCCAAATAGCATTTACAAATTCTAATTGACTATCATCTAACGTAATCCCATAAAAAGGGTGGTCTGTTAGAGTAGTAGGTATATCTTTATAATCATCAGTTGTTTTCTTTTTAGATGCCATATTTGCACTTCCTCTTACACAATTTCGTCTAAATCACAAATAATCTTGTCTACAATGCCATTATCTAACATGTCTTGAGTGTAAATATACCAATCGGTAGACTTTCTCTTGTTAAGAATCTTAGGATCAATAGTAGTCTTCTTTAGAATAAAAGACTTCATGTCGTTAATTTTCTGCTTGTAATCTTCCATTGCAGACTCAGTTTGCTCATAAGTACCTCCCATACCGGAAGCACTGCCACTATGAATCAAACAAGATGTGCCAGGTAGGGCGTATCTTTCATGGCCAGCCATTAGAATTAGACCAGCAGCGCTCATAGCCATGCCAGCATTGATTGTAATGACGGGAGTCTTACTAAGCTCAATCAAATTCACGAATGCTAGAGTAGCATCCAAATCTCCGCCGGGAGAATTGATAAATAGTGTAATTTTTTGTCTTTCTTCGGTAGGCTTTCCCTTATCTTCTTTGTTATATCTCAGAATCATCTTAGACATTTCAAATAATTCATCCGTAATTTCAGTATCAATCCAGAATACTCTGTCCTGATAATCCCTCCAATACGTTGTAAGTTGTGGGTCGGGTAGCTTTAGATTCTCAATGTCGTTGGATAAACCTAGATAAATGTCCCCCATAGTTGTTGCCTCACTTTCATTTTTTCGCTAAATTTTTCATTTTGAATAGATTTTTGGCCATCTATTCTCTACCATAATAGAAAAAAAACTATGGTGCCAAAAATCATAGAGATTTTCTATCATTTTTGAGTTTTCAAACTTTCGAGACCATTTTGCCGCTTCCAATTCTCATAAAACTCGTCTTTATTGTAAGAATCGTTCTTTTTTGAACATTCTTTGCAATATTTTGTATTACTTGTATTTTTTTTGATTAATCTGCCACAACTTTGACAAGGGACAAAACCATCGAATCCATTCTTATAATATAGATATACATAGCCAAGTTCTTTAAAATCTGTCTCTGTTAGCTCAAAAACAACGTTATTATCGTCTTCTGGGGCCACAAATAAGATTTTTAGGCTATCTTGTCCAACTTTATGAGTTGTTTCAATAGCTCCTGCCAATTTGAGCGCTCTTAGTACTTTTTGTCTCTCTTCTGGACTATTCTTTGAAAGTCTTGCCATACTAAAAATAGAAGTCCAACTTCGATTACACCAATATTCATCACTGTCGGAATAGTAATGGTCATATTTTGCTACACATAATAGAACAAATGCTAGTCTTTCAAGCCTTAAATTTTTTAATCTTGCGATAAAACTTAGCTCGCTTCGCATAATTTTTATTGAATCAATATTTTTAAACCCGTATTTACCGACCGATGCAATACAGTTATCAATAATTTTATAATAATCAGCTTCTGTAAATGTTTTGCAATACTTAGTCATGTAATCCAATATGGCTTTGTAATTTTCATCCTTGGTCATGTGTTTTTCGTGACAATTATACTTTGCAAGCATTCTAATCATCGCAACAGCATTGCTATCGTCCACTTTATGTTCATCAATTTGCTTTTCGACAAGAAAAAGTTCATTAAAAATAAAATCCAATTATTGCTCACCGCCAATCTTAATCTCTGTCATAGAAAATTTTTCTCCGTTGAAAATAATATCTCCGTTTTTATCGGCCTTTGGAAAAGATAGTTTGAAATCATACTTCTTCAACAAGTTATTAATAATAGTGTCACCACAAATATCCCATGCAAATTGTTTGCTCTTGTTTGTCGTATAACAGATATCAATGACAATATCACACAATTTGTACTTGTCAATGCACAATTCATCACATTTTTCCACGAAATAGCGCTTTGCAAGCTCAACTTCAACGGTTTTTTTCTCTCCTGTGGCAACATTTTTTGAAATTTCCTTCATAATGGCCAAATATGCACCATAAATGCCAAAAACTTCGTCATATTCTTGTTGTGTGTATGGCACACAAGACTTCAAACACTCATAATCAAAAGTCTTGAACGAAGGAAGTTTTTTGCCGCTAAATTCGTCTTCAATGCGCCAACAAATGCGATTTATTGTGCCCGGAGAGGCGTCAAGCGGCATATACTTGTAATAATTCTCAACAAACACAGATTCTTCTTCGTCTAGCTCCACAGAATTTAATAAATCTTGCAATGTTACGCCAAAAGATACATAACATATATTTTCTGCGCTCTTTACATATTTATCATATTCTGTTTTTAGACTAGGATAGTTATACATAAAGAAGTATGGTTTCTTATTGGAGCAAATTGAATTGTAAAAATTCTTCTTTTCAATGACTTCTAAAGAATCACCGTCTTTAATTCTATTTGCGGCCTTAACATACCATGTTTTTGGCATATCTCTGGCAAAAACTCCCTTGATTCTATCTCCTAAATACCCTTGCTTTCGCAATACTTTAACACCGTTCTTACGGTGGGAGTAGACTATATCTTCATCCATAATTTTTTATGGAGCAAGGCGCTTCCAAGCATACGAGTTTCACGTATGTGTACGAGGTATTCCTCTAGTCGTTGGACCTTCCGCATAAGCGGCTTGGCACCGGATTGTCATGTGTGTGTTTATTATCCCGTTTGTGTCCGCCAATAAACACACATTTAGATTTCCCGGTTAGCCAGATAATTCATTGTCATTTCCTACAATTACTATTTCGTTTATCTGACACCCTATATTTATAGGTTCACCTTGTTTTGTCACTGCATATTACTATGCAGGGCGACCACCCGATCAATCGCGTTCTGTTGGTAGTTTTGTCCAGTTATTACTCTATATTCCAATTCTTTATATTCTTTTGAATTTTTATCAAAAGATGCCATTAAAGATAATTGAGATGTAGTTAAATTAGTAGTTGAACCAATTTTGTCTCCAAATCCACTTTTATTACTAATAATTATATCTTTTTCAGTTACTATTGTTTTACTTGCCTTTTTTTGCGCACAATCAATAGCTGGCAATTTTCTATATGCATTTACTAAAACATGATTATTTGTTGTAAATAGTAGGTCTCCGTCAAACTTTTACACCGTTGCTTTCGCAATACTTTAACACTACTCTAAGTAGTCGGAATAGATCATATCATATTCTATATTTCTGTTACCAAAACATAGAACCCTGGCGCTTTGCAACTGATGGATTTTCACCATAAGGCTACTCTACTAGCTTCTTCACATAAATATTTCTTTTATGCTATGCTTTCGATGATCGTTACACTTTAATTGACATTTTTTCAATAAAGCACGGGATTGGGATTTTACACCGTTCCCCGTTAGCAGCTTGCGCTACACCCTACATATGTAGGTTCACCAGGTTTTCACTTATATATTGCTATATAAGGCGACCTCTTTTGGATAATCGCTTCCATTTGTCTTCATACATGTATCATCCCATGCATTTACTATAACTGCATGTTGAATGTATCTAAACCAATATTGTGCGTCATGATTGTAACAAATCTTCTGTTTTACAACATTATTGTGACTTGTCATTGGCGCACGGAAACATACTACTTGTTTATCATGTTTATCGAGCCAAAACTTATGATATATCTCACCAGACTTTAATAATCCAGTAACTTTCAAATTAAACATTGATTGGGCCAATGCATATAAATCGCCACTCATAATTGCAAAGTTGCCATCTACCGATAAAACACCAATTTTTGATTGTCTTATGCGCTTTTGAATCATTTTTCTTATTTTTGTTCGTATAAATGGGTCATTTATCATTCCCGGCCAAATCATGAGCGCTTTGATATAATTATCAACTTTTTTGATACTATTTTCATTTAATGATTGGCCACACAAATAAAGGATTGACTTTTTATAGTCCATGCCCATGATGTCTTTGATTTCTTGCACTGTTGGCGCAATCAAGTCATTAATCTGCTGGTCATCCAATTCATAGCCCTGAATAAATTGATAATTAAGATTTCTGCGCCTATCCATCTTATGTGGAGTGGTTTTAGCAACCGCAAATTGATAATGATTGAGCATGCAATTCTGATAATAGTCCTCAAAACTATCATAGCTATCCCACAACTTGAGCATTGAAGTGGTTAAAATCAATTCAGCTTCGCGCACATCTCTGGCGTGGCCCCAAGCGTCATTAACAATATAACTCCCGGCCACTTGCTCGGCAAAATCAATAAAGTCAAAAGTGAATACCATGCCTTTAGTCCAAGCGCACCGGCTATTAATGCCAGATAAAATTTGTCCGGGTTCACCGCCAAGCTCAAGATTCCATCTCTTTGAAAGACTAGGAAGCATCATGCCGCAACCGTCTGACGCATTATTCTCAATTGTTTTGGCCTTGATAAATTGAACTACAGGCTCTTCAATGCTAGTATCATTATCGTCAACATGAATAACATCCGCTTTGAATGTTGTGACGCAATCATTGACAACAATAATGCCCTTCGGCCAACTCACTGGAATACTACCAGAACATGTAAGTGCCTGATATGCTTCTAGCTTGGCCGGGATAAGTGGAGTAGTCATTTTTCGGCCATTATCAATACGCTTTTTAATTTCCGGCCAAATACGACTACTTACATAGACAATTGTAGCTTGTTTTATGCCACCGGCGGTACCTAGTAGTCTACGATATTCAACTCCATTAACTTTGAAACCTTTATTGGCTTTATCATAATCAGATTTCTTATCCATGATTAAAAGTAAATAATCGGATTGAAATTGAAGCTCGTAAAGTTTATTGTATAGTTCAGAGATTTGTTTCTTATTTCCTCTATTTTGCTTCAAAAAATTAATTTGCTCACGGATCTCTTTTGCTTGCGCATCTACGTCTTGAGTGCCATTTAATTCATCAATCCAGCGCAAAACCTGAGAATCGTTAATTGTCACAATGGTGTTAGTACTTTTTCTAGCTTCGGCCAATGGCAATGTTAAATCCCATTTATTTTTGGCCAAGTAACTAGTATGCAATTTGAAACAATACTTCTGCAGTTTCTGTTGTTTTGCCAAATGTTAATCACTCACTTTCTAAAAGTAGTAGTCAACGACCCATCGTCTAAAACTGATGGGATTGTAACTCGATACGACTTCGCTATTACATTTTAGGGTGTAATAGGTTATTCGTAAGCATAAATTACCTATCGGGACACGTGCTTGCCCCTAAAATTCTTTTTCCCTCTGCTAATATATTTTTTGCAGCGTTAACATCCCTATCATGGACTACATCGCATTCAGGGCAAGTCCATTTTCTTATATACAATGGTTTTTTCCCGGTAACACAACCACAACAAGAACATATTTGAGAACTCGGAAACCATCTGTCAATTTGAACAACAGTTCTTCCTTTGTTTTCTGCCTTATATTTTAACATATTGACAAACATAGACCAACCAGCATCTGTGATAGATAAAGCTAAATGATGATTTTTCAGCATACTTTTTACATTCAAATCTTCTAAAGATATAACTTGGTTCTCGTTAGTAATCTTATAAGAGATTTTATGTAAATAATCTTTTCGTTGATTCGCAATATGCTGATGTAGTTTAGCAACCCTCAATTTCTGTTTGTTGTAATTATTACTTCCTTTTGTCATTTTACTTAATTTTCTCTGTTCTTTTTTTAGTTTTGACAAATTCTTCCGTAATGATTGTAATGCAGGAAATTTAACTCCATCCGAACAAATTGCGAAATCACTTAACCCCAAATCTATTCCTACTTCTTTGGTTACTTTTGGTAAAGTTTCATCTTCGTCTGCTTCTTTCCAAAGTATAGAAATATAAAACTCATTTGTAGGCGTCATAGAAACAACACAAGACTTTGCTATTCCAGTTTTATGTCTATGATTGATAATCTTTACTTTTCCAAGCTTTGTAATTTTAATATCGTTTTCCGTAACGACATATCCAGAAGATTGCATTGTCTTATAACTATTCTTAGGATGCTTCTTGCTTTTATACTTTGGAAATCCTTTATTCGGCTGCTTAAAAAATCCAGAAAATGCAGATTGTAAATTCATCTGAGTAAAGCATAGGGCCATAGAATCTACTTCTTTCAGCCACTCATATTCCATTTTATAAAAGGCAGGTCTATTTATTTTTTTCTTCTTGTGTTCTTCGTAATATTTTATATTATCAGATAGTGCTTGATTCCAATACCATCTACAACAACCGAATGTTTTACGAATAAGAACTTTTTGTTCTTCCGTTGGATAACACCTTACTTTATAGGCTTTCATATTCTCACCACCTTTCTTATAATGATTATACCATAAGTGGTGTAAAATATCAAGAGCAAATTTTTAGTTTCTAGGTTCTATTACTGCTAGCAAGGGGTACTGCGTTTTACCGTAGACCCCTACGCCATACTAGATTACCTTTTGAGTGACCCCTATGGAACGTTTTGTTAGGTTTGGGTGCCCCGTTTCAGGGTAGCCCCTAGTGGCAGAGACCACCTCGCGTTTCACGACACACCTATACTTTGTCTCCAAAGAAGGGTCTGCGTTGAACGCGCCCCCTTTGTCCTTTAACTCGATACCGAAACAGTACTTGAGATTCGTTCAAAATATCAAAAGTCGGAAAACACGACCTTTGAATAGCGTCGCGATTTGCGATGGTATCCTTGGTGAAGGGGCCCTGTTTTGGGGCATCCTTACATAGCGGAGAATTGAATTACATTGCTTTCCTCTTCCATCTTTGGTAGAATACCATGTTCCTTCAAAATCTCATAAATAAACATTCTCCCCTTTTGCGTCCACTGAGTGTGAACCGAGGCATATTCCTCACCAGCCTTATTAGTGTATACGCCCGTCTTAGTCTTGGTGTACCCCTTGTCTGCATATTGCTGGTATAGTAGCCAAGTGCCACCCTGCTTGTACTGAACGCCATAGTCATGTAGCTTCTTGTTTAAAGTAACCGCGCTCAAGCCGTAGTCCTTTGCAATGGTTGTAATGTTAACGGCATTTTTAGTTTGAAGGACTAAATCATAATATGTAGCCTTGGGCTTCATTAAAGTGATTTGATGATTTTGAGTTTCAATAACTTCTTTCTGTTCTACGGCTTTCATCTTCAAGGTTTCATTCTCTTTCTTGACCGCCGAATACTCGGTAAGCATCCGAATCCAATTATCGGGATTGCCAAGAGCTTTGTCTAGGAAGTCACTTGTTGCATACATTCCATATTGACGAATGTCTGGAATCACTTCATGCGTAATCCAGCGCTTGAACGCTTTGGCTTCGGGCTTCCGAGAGCCAAGAATAAGCGAGTAAAGGCCAGCTTCGTTTACAAAAGAGAGTTTGGATTTGCCGCTTGCAGCACTATCATTTGAAATGATAGTGGTAAATCTCTCGTCTTCCTCCAGTCGGCTAAGAGCTTGGGGAGCATTCTTGATCTCCAATGCTTTACACACATCAGAAGCGGCAAACCAAGGTTCGCCGTTAATCGTCACAGTCCTCACAGAACCAAATTCCGCATTCTCAAATACCTTAATCTTGTTGTTCATTTTCTTCGCCCCTTATCGTATTTTTTGTCCAGGCCGAGGGCCACCTCCCTTACCCGGCAAGGCCATTATAACACATACAGATATGATTTTATACTGTAAAAATACACAACATAGTGGTATAGTTATTGTACAAATTGACTAGTAAATAAGTTAAGAGTAAGTATATTCAATTTATAGTATTATATTAACAGTAAGGATAGTAATATTTAGATTAATTATAGTTATATATTATATTATTGCGCTATATTGTAGTATATATTTAAGTCTTTATATATTTATATGCTTGTTAATTATTATATTTATATATTTAGATAGTTATTGATATAGAATTATATTATTATTTGCTGTATTATATTTATATTAACTGTTATATATATTATATTATTATATAATTAATAAGTACTGCTTGTTATTTTAGGGGGTTTCGCCCTTATAATAACGACTGGTTCGATGAGCGGAGCGAATCGAGCCAGGCGACTTCCGCGTACCGTAGCGCCGCTAGGCGCGGAGACGCGGACGTCCAAAAAAAATAATAATATATACGAACGTAGTGAGTATATATTATTATTTTTACCAGTTAACTTTAATTTGCTATTTATATTATTACTAGTATTATATATATCTGCTGTTATATATTTATTTATTATATTATTATTATTATTTATTTATATAATTATTATATTTATATATAATTATAATATTATATATATTATATATAATATACTATACAGTAGGGTAGCATATTTTTCTGTATTTGTCAAGTACTTTTTTAAAAAAATTTTAAGCCCACTGTATTTCCCTACGGGAAAACGGAAAATCGGGAGCAAGCCCCCGATTGGGCCGTATCTCTCCGCTTACGCTTCGAGCTCCGTCCTCAATTAAGAGACACTAAAAATAAATATATCCGAACCAAATATTAAATATGCAAGTCTCTTGTTTGAAGCCACATTTCTCGGCCAACTTGCAAGAGGCAGGATTGTCGGTTTTGGCCCACCAATACATAGGCTTATTGCCGAGTTCACTTTTGTTGGCCGCATACCAATCTAATCCTCTTTGGACTACTTTTTGCGCATATCCCTTATTGCGATATTGTTCACTGTTATAGACGCCCACGGCAGCATTTAAGTAGGCCCCGGCGCTAGTTATATCAAAAAATGCAATTGGCTTAAAGTGGTCGTATTCGATGAATATATTTTTTACTTCCTCGCCTTTGGCCCAATATCCGGGATTTATGCCAATATAGTTTTTGGACAACCCCATAAAGACACGTTCTTGCGCACTAAATGTTCTTACGATGTAATTTACTTGTTGGCGCTGCATTAATGTTTTAATTGACATAGATGACCCTCCAATTAAATAGTGGCCCAAATGATGCTGGGCCACGAGTATTAGTTGCTATTGCGCGCATTCTTCAATCTTTCGGCTGCGGCAGCTCTTTGTTCTTCGGTCATGTTTACTTGTTTGGGCTTGCGCACATAAAGCCAAGTAGCAGGGACTTGCGCATAAATTGTTCCGCCATTATCTTCGGGCTCGCGCATGACCTTCACTTCGTTAGGATTGGCTTCGGCCAACTTGCGAATCTTGGTAATCCATTTACGTTCACTAGAACTAAAATAGGCAATGTTGTCATCGCTGATATAATTCCAACTTGTTTCTTTGAAATCCATGGTAAAATCTCCTTTTTTCACTATTTACGTGTAATTGGGGGTAACGGGGTGAGTGCTGTGTTCCATTTTCTAGACATATACTGTGCGTTTTGGGGCCTAGAATCAATTCTAATATGTTCTGTGGGTAATTTGATAGGTGGGCATTTTAAAAGCGATTTTAGGCTTGTTTTTGCACTGTAATACAATGGGAAGGTCTAGAGAGGGGTGTCCAGTTGGTATCTATTAGCTATTTCGGCCCAATAAATAGGCCGTAGGCCCACAAATAATAGGTTATTCCGGTTCCCGTAATATATTATAACATAATAAGTTAATATTGTCAAGTAGGGGTTCAATAATTCGGGAAAATAGTTTGCATGAGAAAGTTGTAAGGAAATTTCTAGGATTATGCGAGATTGAGAATATTTATTTAAGCTTAAAATAAGTGGGTTTAGAGATGGGAGATGATAGATGATTCTTGGGATTTTGGCTGGCAAGTAAAAAAATTTTTTTCCGAATTGTATGGAATTGGGGAAGATAGAAAAAATTTGTTGATGAAAAAAATTTTTTAATGACAAAAAAATATGGAGAATATATATGGGAGATGAAGATTGAGATGGGGATATAGGGGGAAAAAATTAAATGGAAATAAATGGGAGGAGATGGGGAAAGATAAGATGGGTTTTGGTGGCCAGTGGATGGATGAACCACCATATAGAAAACGTAGCGTTTTCAAGGCCTTCTGGCGTTTTTGGCACCCCCTACTAGACAATAACTCGGAAAAATAGGAATTTTACCGAATTGTATATTTGGCATAAAAAAACTAGGACTGGCACTTTAATGCATTAAAGCGAATAATTTTTTTGAATTAGTCTAGGCTAATTGTATTAAGCCCTTAATACAATAATACAATCTATATTTTTTTCCCCATACACCCCTATCATAAACAAATATTATTTTTTTCTCCCCTCCCCCCATATTTTCCTACTTATTTTTAATTATCCAAAAATCATTAAAATTGATTATTTACTTTTTAGGCCTCCTGCCGTATCATAGAGATACAACAGAACAGGGCCCTTTGAGATAGCTCAAACATACTTTTGAAAAAAAGCATTGCTTCCCTCAAAAATCCATCCTGTGACAACGGGACGGGCGGCCAGCGTTCTCTTGTGTGTACCTTGCCTCCAGCGGCACGGCCTGTGTGGCCGGGAAAATTTAACAAGCGTGACACCACAGTTGGCACCGACAGCACGACTGTCGGGAGTGTTTGCCATCCTTGTGTGTACGATGTGGGATGTGGTGTACCGTTGGACGGCGTGTACGTGTCGGAACGTGAACAGCGACACAGAAGCGCAAGAAATCGGTATATTTGGCATCCCAAAACATCCACTTGTGGCCAGTCATGCTTGCAGTAACAGCCCCTAGGCCATAGGGCAGGCCGAACGTGTCCGACACGTCCGAAAACATGCGCTTGCCATCTACTTGCGCATGTGTGTTATCGACTAGTATAACGTTCCGTTTGGTTTGTGGTCTAGGTTACCTATCGTTTATTCCCATTCTTTCATTCTCACCTATGTTTATCACTAGATAGTATCTAGTGTCTAGCACATACTTCTTCTTGTGGTATGTTTTAGACAGTAGGTACTACCTACTACTATCATTATATTCCCACTATGTGTGGGAGATTGGAGGATATTATGAATACCAACACCAACATCACCACTGGCACCATCTTCCAGAACACCCTCGCTGCGTCCATCGCCGACGCGTCCCGGACTAGCAAGGGTAGAGTCAACGCCGACCGTGTCGGCAAGCCTGCCTACAAAGAGTTGCGGCGCATCGTAGACACCATGCGCCTGCCTGCCTATGAGTGCAGACGCATCGACAAGGATGCGCAGGCTCATGAGTCTGACCAGTATCAGACTTGCCGCAGCTATTTGGGCGGCCGCATCCGGGAATTGCTGGCCTATATTGGGCCTGTCAATGGGGTTACGGTGGATATCCGTGCCTGCATCAACGACGCCATTCATGTTGCCGGTGCTGAGCGCGTCATCGTCCATGATGCGGAACTGGAACGTCTTATTAAAAGACGTCGGGAACTGAAGGACATCGTCGACTCCGGTGTAGGTCTGGTATCTACTCCCGGCGGTGGTGTAACACGGGCCGCAGGCGAGTTGGAACGGGTCAATGCTCGTATCAACGAGCTTGAAGCCCTGGACTACACAAAGACAAAGGACTTGAAAATCGTTTCCCCCACGGCATTCTATAATGCCATCATGCTTGCGTTCGGCAAGCGGTTTGATGGCTATCTCAGCCTGACCGCCGAAGAGGTGGAGCGGCTGGAGCTGGCCCGAAAAGAGGCCCGTAAAGCGGCACGGAAAAAGGAACGTGACCGCAAAAAGGCCGCAGGCCGTCAGGCGAAAGCTCCGGAGGTGACGATGGAGCAGGATGTTATGGACATCGTAAACCATCGCATCAACGGCTGACATGCCCGAACTAGGGCAGGGGTTTATCCCCTGCTCTTTTTCGTGTGCGCGTGCGTGTGTGTGCGCGTATAATAATTCGTGGTAGAAAATTCGGGCGAGAAATTTTCCCCACAGTATATTAGGAGGTACTATATGCTAACAGCTATTTCCACAAAAATCTTAGCCGCGCTTATGTTGGCGGCTCAACTCACAGGCGCATGCGCAACCACTGCGCCCAGCACTCCCGCCAACGTCTACACTCTAGACGGCATCTATTGTGTGGATGAAGTGTACACCGGTGACGGTAATTGCCGGAGCTATGACACGCTAGACTATGTGGGGGACGTACCTGCTTATGACGGTATGCCAGTTACCGTCTGGATGTCCGACAATGGTACACCAGATGACGTTACCGATGACGTCGTTCTGGGTCTTGTATCGCCATCGTCTAACACTTGACCCTTATGTATACATATCTAATATTTATCGTAGGGACTAGCTGTATAGTTAGTCCCTATTATTAAATACTAGATATATATAGTCTAGTAAGGGAAACAGAATCATAATTTCATTATAGAAAGGAAGTTTATTCTATGACTATCGTAAATTTGACTCCCCACAGCATCAACTTTCTCGATGCGGACAATCGTCCCATCTTGACGGTTGAACCGTCTGGTACCGTGGCCCGTGCAAAGCAAACCCGTACTTTGTGCGGCACCGTTGCGGGTATTCCCGTGAACCAGTGTGCCTATGGCACGGTGCAGGGACTTCCTGAACCTGCAAAGGAAACGATTTATGTCGTTTCCGCTATCACCGCACAGGCTTGCCCTGAAAGGGAAGACGTCTATATTGTAGACGATTCTGTGCGCGATAGCAACGGGCGCATCATTGGTGTCCGTGCATTGGCTCATATCTGAGCCAGAAAGGAAAGTGAAAAGTATGTTGTCAGTCAATCATAAAATCTGGGGACGCATTGACGTTTACCCAGAAACTTATAGAACAACTGCGCCCAATAACGAGCCAGTAATGGACGGGCGCGTCACACTTCTCGAAAAAGGAAAGGAAATTAAATTTCCTTGTGTCCTTTTCTTGAAAGAGGTCAGAAGTCCGGATGACCAGACTTTCGACTATGGTTTCATCCATATTGTCGGATTCTCGCCGTTCGGCAAATATAAGACCGTCCCATGTGACCAGTGGGTTGCATGGGGATAATTTGGCAAGGAAAATGAAAAAAGTCCGCCATTCGCATGGACAAGATTCTTGACTATGTAGACTATACATTGTTTGGATTCTTAGCCAACAACAACATCACGCCCATTTTGAAGCGAAACGCTTAAGAAAGGAAGCGAAATCAATGTTATTCTTAAAGCTATTCCTTACCTTTGTATTCTTTAGCGGCGCGGCCTATTATTTGGCTGACCACTTCCTTCCCGCACTCTGCAAGTTAATTCTCTTACTTGCAAATCAGAAAGGAGCAAGAAAATGTTAAAGCGTAAAAATCCGTTCGCTAAAGAAATTATTAGCGGCAGAAAGGAAATGGAATCTGAATATAAGTCTGCGCTAAAAGACGCCAAAAAAGCGTTGGAAGAAATGCGGACTTGTATGCAAAAGCTTTCTGCAAAGTAAAGCAAATCTGGTTCTGATGGGATTTGTCCACAAAAAGTCCCATCCCATCTAATACATAATTTATGTATTATTATTCACTAAATAGGCTGTATATATTCACAGCCGGAAGGGAAATCAAATTATGAAAAAGAATTATATGCTCCATCTCCGCAACTTACGCAACGAACTAAAGGATTATCTTTGGTCCATGGTGGATGATGAAGGTGTCTCCATCACCGAAGCGCAGGACTTCATTAGCTCCGAATGGGAAAGGGAAATCATTTCTCTTGACCACAAGGGAGTTTGTGGGGTCTTGTTAGACCATGCTCTTTGGTGGCTTTAATTGGCCACGCAAGGGAAATGAAATCTATATCATGCCCATAAAAATAATTTGTGGGCATCATTATGGACTTTATTGCCCATAAATTTTAATGCCAGATTTACTGGCGGAAGGGAAACTAAATTATGGCAAAGACTAACTCTAAGAAAGTCGCAAACATCTGCGACAGCATCGACAGCCCTTTCATGGCGTTAACTTGCTCCAAGGAAGCTGACGCCAGAAGGGAAGCCAAGCGCAAGGAAATTGCGCAAGCAAGGGAAACGAGCAAGGCATGCCGTATGCGCACGGCGGTGTCTATGGGCATCGCATCCGGTGTGGGTGCCGGGTATGCGCTGGCTATGGCTCTTGTTCATGCGTTTTGATTGCGCAAGGGAAAGGAGATTATAACATGACCACAATGTATATGTATAGGCACATCGGCGACTATAATAAGCGCCTGAATGTTTATGTCCGAGATAACTACATCAAAAAATGCAAAGAGGCCAGACAGCAGGGAGATAAACAGCCCCTTCCTGTCATGGGCTGGTTTGCAATCCCAAATACTACCGCATTGCATAAAACACTCTCTGCGCTCGGTTGGGATCTCCAGCGGGCAGTTGTACTTCCGACTTGGTTAAACGATAAGCCAAGCGAAACCTAAACATTGTCAGGGCATATAAAAGGCAAATCTTTTATGTGCCTTATAGAGTGTTTAGTGTGGCCTTTTGGTAGCGTAAATAATCTTTGCAATTTAATTGCTAAAGCGCTATTTTTCTCGATTGCCTTGTACTAACACCGACAACTGAATACAGCGAAACCTATATAGTAACCATAAGGAATTTCTAATATCTTTATGGTTATTATTATGGGCTTTGCCCAGAAAAATTTGTATGGCCTTTGAGCCAGAAAGGAAAATCATTATGAAGAAAATCAAGAAGTTTGAAATTATCCTGGACATCAACGATGAGGTGAGCAAGCGCTATCTGTGCGCCATGTCCAAGAACGAACTGACTAAACGGTTCGGCAAAGAAAATATCCTCAAGTGTCGGGAGATTCCCGATTATGTGGGGATTGACAAGGTGGACGAAGCTCTGGCATTGGCCGATTTCGGTCAAGCCGAACGCGAACTGGTGCGCAGCTTGCTTACCGACTTCGTGGACTATGGCGAAGAGGGGGAAGAAACTATTGACGAGTAAGGAGCAAGCGAAATTTGTCTTGAAACGCAAGGCAAATAAAAAGCTAAAATAAAACCTATATCGGGGCGGCAAGGCAAATTTCTTGCCGCTCTTATTATGGGCTTTATTCCCATAAATAAAATTTATTGGCTCACATTGGGCCAGAAAGGAAAATTACTATGAAGAACTTCAACAACATCACTCTGCAGGTCAGCAAGGACGCCAAAGCCATCGCCATCGGTGAAGACCGCAAGAACGCTAAGCCGGTTCTGTGCATTGATACCGGCTTCATCTATGCGTCTCTGACCGACGCGGCAGAAGATGTTGGTGTTACCGTGACCGCTCTCAGCAGTTGTTTGCGCGGCAAGACCAACTCTTGCAAGGGAATGTCTTGGTGCTTTGTCAAGGAAAGTGCCAACCACATCGAGGATATCACGGGCAGAATCCGTCAGGCCAATGCGGAGGTGGAAGACGCCAAGGACGAGAAGGATGCGCTCAAGGAGTATCGGCGTTATACCAAGGAACTGTTTACGCTTCGTGAAAAGGAAACGAAGTTGAAGCAGGAACTGGACGAAGTTGCCCGAATGATTGAGCAAGCGAAACACAATCTGGATGCGCTTGTTCAGATTGACCAGAACATCTAAGGGAAAGGAGAATTAAAATGTTCACTATCTGGCTTGTTTGCTTTATTGCGGCAGAGCTTGGCTACTTCGTGTATTGCCTCATGAAAGCACCGGAGGGCGTGACCCTTATCTGTGGCATGTGTTTCATTGCCATCTTCTTTGGATTCGTCTTCGCCCAGGCTTCGGCCTGGGTGTAAGGGAAAAAGGAAGTGATTATTTGTTAGGTACATTGATACCGATATTAATAATAGCACTAATTATCATGGAATCTAAAATGGAAGGAGGTGATATAGTAATTAAAACATTGATTGGCATTTGTTGTGCCTTAATGGGAGTTTACATATTGTTCTATTGAATTGAAAGGAGATTTTACTATGGGTAACAGAGCAGTTATTACCACAAGAAAAGCAGGTTTTGACCCTGCCAATAGCGATGCAACGGGTGTCTACCTTCATTGGAATGGAGGAAGGGATTCGGTCGAAGCCTTTCTTGCATATTGCAAGTTAAAGCAGTTCAGAAGTCCTGAGAATGATAACTACGGCTGGGCTAGATTGTGTCAGGTAATTGGTAATTACTTCGGAGGCGGGCTCAGCGTTGGCATTGGCCCTTGTTGCACTTTGGATTGTTACAATGGTGACAACGGAACTTACATTATCGAAGACTGGGAGATTGTCGGCAGAGCCTACTTCGATGGCAGAGAACAGAACGAATATAATCTCAAAGAAATGTTAATGGACATTGACGAGACACAGCCTATTCGTTCGCAGTTCGGCAAAGATTTCTTCAAGGCAAAGGAAGTTAGCACTAAGTCGCTCGGCATCGGTGATGTGGTCTATGTATATGACCAGTGGCGCGCAACTTGCACCAAGCACAAAGTTGTTGGCTTTAAGGATGGTGTTCCTTTCGTTGACAAATTTGGAGACGAAAATAGGGGATATGCGTGGAACTCCAATAACTTCATCAATACGGACACGGTGCGTCTTGTCGAGAAAGGGGAAGATGCGCCAGCTTTCTAAACGAAATCAAAATAAGAAGGGAAGTTATATAATGACATCTTATTATCAATTTGTAGGAGGTAATCTATCAGGACAAATTTTGGCCAGAAAGGAAATTGAAGCCATTGCGCATGGCCACACAAGCAACTTGTCAAAAGAAAGGAGCGAAGGGAAATTAGTTCATAGGGCTGAACTTGACGACCAGCCAACAGTTAAAAACTATATTGGCCCTATGTATAATGGATGCTACAAAGATGGTATCTTACTGCGCTACGAAACGAAAGAGGTGTATAATATATTCCTTAATTAGTCGAAACGCCCTTCTTGGGCGTCTGCGTGAGTTGGCCTACACGCACTGAGGATGACAGGCCAGAAAGGAAAATCATCATGGTAAAAAACTTTGATCATGAAGTCAAAGCATTGACAATCCAATTAGACAACTGGGATTGTATCTATGCCGAGGAAAGCAATCTCGCGGACACATTGATGCATCTTACGGATGCCGACATGTATCCCGCAAGCGAAGAGTATTGTATTGGCAATGCTCTTGGTATGGCCCTGGACATCTTCGATTGTATGACCGGCCTAGTGTATATGCTCCCTTATGTATGCGCAGATGACTTTGTGCAAGGGAAGTCTATTACACTCTATGGGCATGCACCAACCGAAGAGAACGAAGCGTATATGAATAATTAACCAAAAAAAGGGAGGATAATATCATGGCAGCTAATCTTGAAACTATGTTCAGTGTCCGCGAAGTTCCTTGGCATGGGCAGGGCACAATCGTCCAGGAAGCACCCAACTCCAACGAGGCCCTGCGTCTTGCCGGTCTGGATTGGACGGTAGAAGGGAAGACTATTTATGATAACATGGGTCGCGTGATTGCCGGGTACAAGGCAAACACAAGAAGCAGTGACGGCAAAGTTCTTGGCATTGTGGGCAGTCGGTATAAGATTGTGCAGAACGCTGACGCATTTCAGTTCACCGACAATTTAATTGGTGGTGACGTAAGATATGAAACCGCAGGTAGTTTGCAGGGCGGCAAGAAAATTTGGTTGTTGGCCAAAATGCCGGAGACTAAAGTCTGTGACGATAATGTGGCACCTTATGTATGCTTCACTAATACCCATGATGGAAGTGGGGCGGTCAAGGCAATCATGACTCCCGTTCGAGTTGTGTGTAATAATACACTTAACCTTGCGCTGAGAACAGCAAAGCGTTCTTGGTCTATGCGGCATCAGGGGAATATCGAAGGGAAGTTGGAAGAGGCACGACAGGCTCTTGAACTTGCCGAAATCTACATGGACAGCTTGGCAAAGGAAGCCGACGAATGGGCCAATATCACGGTCAATACGGAGCATTTGCACAAGATTCTTGATGCAATTTTCCCCGAAAAGGCAAATGCAACTGACCGGGCAAAGGAAAACATTAAGCGAAACAAAGACCAGTTCATGGCTTGTGTGTTTGCGCCTGACTTAGTTAAGTTCGTTGGCACAGCTTGGGGCGTAATCAATGCGGCGGCAGATTTTGTCGGGCACACTGCTCCAAGTCGTAACACTAAGAGCTATGCGGAAAACAACTGGAACCGCATTATGGACGGCCATCCTTTGGTTGACCGGGTTGTATCATTGGTAACTGCAAAGTAAATATCGGTAGGGTGGGCGGAAGGGAAAATTTCAAGCTAGAAAGGAAACTAAATTATGAAAGTTAGAATGATTAACGCGGATATGCATAGAATGTATCCAGAATATTATCCCAGCGTTGGCACCATTGGAACGGTTATGAGAGTGGAAGAGGACGGAACGCTTCTGGTAGAGTGGCCCAAAGGGTCTTTGCTCGGAAAGAATAGCCGTACGTTCATTTCCCGCAGTGACGTAACGGAAGTGAGCGAGAAAGAGTATGGTATTACCATTGATAATATCAAACTGTATGCTGAAAAGTTTGGTGTCAAAGTTGACGCGAACCTGTATAGACATACGATGTTTATGACGGGTATGGCTCGTGAATACGCAAGAAAGAGAACGGAAGATTACTACAAGGCACTTATCTATGACATTAACGGAGACGTTAACAAGCTGATTGACTTGTTGGACGCAATGGAAGCGGCATGGACTACGTATGAAGAATACAAAGAAATTGCCGCTAAAATTAGAAGGGAGCTTGATAAAGTAATGTAACATATTCTGCGAAGGTCATAACGAAAGGAGGTGATAAACACATGACCCAAGCAGTTTTACTTTCCAAGGGAATTTTAATCTATGATGAAGAAGTTTGCGGCGAAAATATGTTCTCTAATAATGAAGGTAAGATTGTGAATTTTGTCTTGCAAATCTTCGACTACCAAGGCAAATTATTTATTGTAAAAGTCATCAATAGAGTTACAGAACACGGTCGCGATGTAAGAAAGGAACTCGTAACGGAGTTGTAAAATATGGTTAAATGTGTATAAATATGCACATTTGATTGTATAAATATTCATATATGGGAGGAAAATATTATGCTCAAGAACTATGTTGTAACCCTGTCCCTGTGGGGCGGCGATAAGATTGTGCAGGAAGAGGTGACCGCGCAGAACCCCAATAAGGCCAGAGTCAAGGCAAGAGAACAGGCCAATCTGCACAGCAAGACCCCTTTCTGCATGATTGAGGTTACGCGAGTAGAACTGGCCTAACAAGGGAATTTAGATTCCGGGTGGGTGGGAGGAACGACATTAAAATAAGGAGAGCCAAATATGAACGAGAATAGTTTCATCTTCAAGTACGCGGTGTATGATTTGGAATGCTCCGTCAAGAAGCCTGTTGGTGCATTCAAGACACTTGCAGAAGCGAAACGATTTGCAAGGGAATATGACGCAGATTGCGAAGGAGACTGGATGCCTCAGTTCATGCGCCATGACCAGAATGGTTGGGTTGTAAAAGACTATAAGTTCTAAAGGAGGAATATGATCTATGATTGAGATCAGAAAGGCTTACACTTCGCGAATGACATGGGCGCAATTAAAAGCCGGTGTTAAGGACAGCACTGTTCCGCTATATGCCGGGGACGAAATTGACATTACGCTAAAGACAGGTGAGAATGTCACGTTAGTGTGTGAACGAATCAGAGATGGACGTGCAACATTTTTCACCAAAGACCTATTAGAAGACGCCCATGCTATGGACGAAAGCGATATTGTTGGAAGTGATAAACCACTAAGTACCATGGATGGGTATCTAAAAAAATTGTTCCGTCTGTTGCCGGACGATTTACAGGAAGTCGCAGGTTCGTTGCGCTTATTAAAAGAGCAAGAGGTCTTCGGGACAAATTTGTTTGGAAAGCCAGAGGGTCGTGAGCAATTTGTACGATACAAGAGGTACGAAAATCGTATAAAACGATTGAATGGCGTTCCGTTTCCGTATTGGTTATCCACCAAACATGCAGGTAGCTTCAATTGTTTTTGCTTTGTAAACACAGAAGGTAGTCGTAACATAAGCTGCGCAAGATACAGCTATGGAGTCTGCTTTGGATTTGATATCTAAAGAAAATAGAGGATTGGGTAAGGGAAATTATTCTCTTACCCAATTCCTAGAAATGGAGGAATCTGATGAAATCTACAAGCGAAAAGAAATGGTATATCGTAGAGCAAGGAAGCCCAGAAGATAATAGTTTCTTCCTACTTCAGGCAACAAAAGACGAACTTTTATTTTTGCGCAAAGTATTAGAATGGGCCGAAAATGAAGATATGGAGTTAGAATATAGTCATCTTAGCGGCTATATGAAAGTTCATCCAGAAGGTTTCAATACAGCAAGCGAAGCTAAAAAAGTTTTCACAGAAAATTATCGTGAATATAAAGGAGTGTATTATGGCTAACAAATACGAAGCAAGAATTTTCCCCAATGGACGTGTTGTGCTTTACAAGCGAAAGGATTTAGAGGACGCTATCAAAGCAGGTAAGGAGCTGCTGATTGTATGCAACTGTCTCTACGGTGGCTATGCACTCGCTATCGGCGCAGATGTAACTACAGATTGGTATGAGCCTGACAAGACTGCATGGATGATGTATAGTTATGATGTGTTTGACAGAGAATTCACCGGCGGAGAAATGGCAAAATTCCATAAAGTTATTTTTACAGAAGGTGAGCGTATCTATAACAAAGAAGGAGATTATGCTACTAGTTACTTTTCTTGGAGGCATTGCTTCCAGAAGAATGGCGTTAATATGGAAGTGTCCGAAGAAATCACTGCCCAGTTTCTCAGTCGTGAGGAAGTAGAAGCAATGATTGAGATTGGTGTTTTGACGGAAAAGGCATTAAAATATTGCAAGGGAAATTGATTTTACAGGAGATGTGTTGTATGTTTATTCGCGTCATAACATTTGACGAAGCCTGTAGTAAGGTACCAGATACAAGTTCTACGTCTTGGAACGACCGAGCCTATTGGCTTTATAACCTACAGGAACGGAGATGGGATTGGCCAGTATGGGGAAAGTTGTTTAAGGTTGACTCCGGCAAGCAGATACACAAAACGAAAGAATGGCTAATTATCCGTGTAGGAATGTATAATATTCCAGAATGGTGTGTCGAGGAAGTTCCTGACGAGAAAGCGGTTAAGAGTATTCTTACGCTTGGTAATATCGAGTATGAAATCAAGCGAAACGGAATTTCCACATACAAGGCAAACTATAATGACCACTGGTACATGATTGTAAAAAGTATTGACGAGCTAATTACAGTAGAGGAAGTGTTATCGTGAAGGAAAAGAAATGGTACATTGGAGAAGTTTCCGCCGAAGGTGACTGCGTCTTTACTTTTCGGGCCACAGATGAAGAATATCGGGCAATCCAAGACTTTGTTGACGCAAGCACTAACAATGCGTTCATCAATGAAAGACGGAGCGGAGTAGTTTATGTCTACAAAAAGTCGTTTGACTCAAAAGAAGAAGCAGAAAAATTTTATGGTGGAAATTGAGAAAGGAAATTTATCATGAAGTGCAAAGTAAAACTGAAAGTAGTTGGCTACTATGAAGCGTATGTAGATGCCGATTCTCCGGGCGAAGCAGAAAATATTGCCGTCTATGATAAGTTTGCCGAGGCTCATTTTGGAGAGCTTGAAGACGCAGATTGCTTTGTCGAATATGTCGAAGACGAAGATGGAGAGCGTTATTTTTGACGCGGAAAGGGAGATCAAAATGAAGCTGTGCGAAACAAAAAACTGGAAAGCAATACATTTCACGGACAGGACTATTCTAAAAAGCGACAAGTATTTGTACCCAGCAGCAACATGGAACACATTAACTTGTTGCATAGATGTCCAAAAGATGAACATTCCTGGCCACTATAAACCGATTTCTAAGTAACAGTTAAGAAAGGAGAACTAAAAATGAGTAAGCAAGTGAAATTTGTTGACAAAGAACTGAATGTTCTGGGCGGTATCGAACTTGATGACGGCAGAGTTCTTTGTGGTTGTTGTGGTTCAATCTTCGAGCCTGACGAGATTAGTATTATCACACGATATGATACGTGGGTTAATTTAACCGAAGAAATCTGTGGAGACGATTTGTATGATGTTCATTAAGTATCTATATACAAGGTTCAAAGTTGCGGCCTATACTGTCGCTTCAATCCTCCTAATACACCATTGTTTCATTGAAACCGTGTGGTACAAAGCGTTTGCTTGTGTAGTGATTTCAATAATCTGTCTAATGGAAGCCATCATGTGTGTCGAAGACATTGTAAAAGAAAATAGAAAGAAGTGATTATTATAAAACACGAAACGTTAAATTGCCAATATGCAAAAAGTCCATGTGGTTATTGTAAGTTAAAGAAATGTTCATTAACTTCTCGTCAAGTTAAGCAAAAGAAATGTGTGGCAAAACAATGTTGGCATTTAGTTAAATATGACCATGAATTTTGGAGACAAGAAGCTCTGAAAAAGGAAAGAAAAAAGGCAAATAAAAAAGCTAAGAAAGCTATGCTGAAAGGAAAATAAAAATGAAAGAAGCATGGATGCGATTGGGAATTAAAATTAAGTTTACAGAAATGGAAGAGGAACTATTGTTTGGAGAAAACAGACTGATTGCGGAAGATACTCTCTTGCACATTCTTGCGGAAGGGAGGTTTGAGATAGACGGGGACAGCTATATCCCCGAATACGAGAATCTTGTTGACACATCATTTGATTTATAAGGAGAATATTTATGAAGGGAATTACATGTTGCAAAAACTGCGACAAGCGATTTGTTGGGTGTCATGCACAATGCAAAGAATACAACGAACAAAAAAAAGAACTTGCCGTAGCAAAGGAATTAAAAAGGGTTGAGTATGTTAAGGACAATTATCAGGCCCAACGGTCGTACAACGCAAAAATGCGCTACATGAAAGCAAGACGAGGCAATCTAAACAGACTGTAATTAGAAAGGAGAATTATTGTGGGCTGGACATTCTACAATATCGAACGAGACGAACAGGGCAGAGTACCCGTAAAGAAAGAGTGTGATAGGATAATTAACGCAGAGCCATCCAAGTGTGTGCTTGCATCTTCTATGCATGGAAGTACATACTATGCCGCAGTTAAGGATTGCGATAGTAATTCGGTATTTGGCATGGTAATTTTGACGCAAAAGGGAGATGACCTTCATGGAAATTTTGGCTTCAAGGCCATGGATGAAACTTGTGGGCCGTATTATTATGATTGTAGCCAAAAGATTTTGGATTTGTTAACTCCAACAAATGACTTGTGGGCTAACGAATGGAGAGATGGTTGCAGAGAAAGACTGGAACAAAAAAGAAAGTCCAAAGAAATTTCCAAGTTATCAAGCGGCACGGTAATTAAAGTTACGATTCCATACGACCTGGAAGATTACTGCAAGGGTGAGCAAGTTATATTAACTAAACTGTATCTTACGAAAGCAAAGTCTGCAAAGTGGGTAGACCGAGTAAAATATAAATACTTCGCGTCAACTTTTGTTGCAAAAACAGACTACACAATAGTCAAGAAAGGAAAATGATATCATGTACGCAAGAGTCACAAACGGAAACACAAAACTTGGCAAACAAATAGCAAACATCAACCTGCCTATGGGCATTACTTGTCGGCCAGATGCTCCGTGCTTCAAGGATTGCTACGCAAGAAGAGGAAATTTTCGCTTCCAAGGGCCGACTAAATGTATGCAAGAAAATTTGGACGCATACACAAACAATGCCAAGAAATACTTTGATAGTATTGCACAGCAAACAGCACTAAGTAAATATGTTCGTTGGCATTCTTCTGGAGATATTGTAGATAGACAGTATCTCGAAGGAATGTGCAGAGTGGCAAGAAAAAACAAGGAAACTCATTATTTGTGCTTTACTAAAAAGTACGAACTTGTTAATGACTTCTTACGTGACAACAAGCGAATTCCAAAAAATTTGCGAATTGTTTTCAGCGCATGGAGTGATTGGTTACCGGAAAATCCGTACAACTTCTCTGTGGCGTATGTAAGTGGAAATAAATTTAACAATGACATTATCCCCGCAGATGCAATTCCATGCATAGGTAAGTGTTATGAGTGCCAAAGTTGTTGGCAGTTAAGAAAAGGACAATCGGTATGCTTTCATAAGCATTGAGAAAGGAGGTATAGATTATGACGCACAAAGAAGCAATTGCAATATCCGCGTATACTGGATTTTGTTTCGCACCGTTTGATGAAATCCATAAGTTCATTGAGGAAGTTCTTGGTCGGCCAGTATTTGTGCATGAACTGGCAAGAGATGATATTTGGGAGTATATCAGAAAGAAGATGAAAAAGAATCTTGATAAATATATTCACATTGACGATTGAAAGGAGTACTTGAAATGGAAATTTCTAAAGAAAGTAGAGAACTTCTTAACAAGATTCTCGATGCCGAAATTCCACTTCCTACTTGGATGGAAAATAAAAATCAGTTGGAGTTTCTTGCGGGTATGGAATGGGTCGGCATTTATATTGAGGCTGTGATGCAAGAAGGGAAATTAAATTTCACGAAGGAAGAGTTAGAATACATAAGCGAAATCTAAAAGTAATTTCCAATTTTGGATAGTAAAGGAGCGTCATAATTATGGAAAAGTATCTGGTGAAAATCTCCGGCAATTATTTGGTAGAATGCGACAGCGCAGAAAGTGCCGCGCAGGAAGTAATCGAAGTTGTATCTGGTTGATGAAGTAGGTTATAGGTGTGGAAAAAACGATTGGTTAGATGGAGAATATCAGGATATAGTATACAGTATCGAAAGAATGATGGACGGCGACGAAGATGAATACTTTGGCGTAACTGTTCGTTATGAAGAAGTATCCGACGACGAAGAGGAGGAAGATTCGTAATGAAACAACATGCTTTTGTAAGGGGAGGCAAAACTTATTGCCGCGTTAACAAAATGACTGCTCGTAAATTATATGAACAGGGCGTATATCTCTATACTTGCCCATGTAACATGCGGCCCGAAAATTGTTATTACAGAGAACGAATTTGTTGCAAGCAGTTATATCCATACGGTAATACTTTTGACGAAGTTGTAGCCGTCGTTACTGGTTATAATTGTTTTGGCAAGGAAACCGGTCGCTATTTAGCGTACTATGTAGAGGAAGGGATTTTATGAATAAATATTTTACTACTAGAAGCATCAACCGTCCATGGAGTGTCTTACAGGAAGGGACAATCATCTATTGCGATGATAACCGCAAATCCATTACAATGATGTACAATAAATTTCCAGACGCTACGCCAACCACAAGACAGCAAGCATTACAGTTGGTAAGAAAAGAACGGAGACAGCTGCAGTATGGTAATATTTGTGCGGGTTATCCGCATACTTCTTATGTCTATCCGTACTGGTGGGCAATGGGAAGGGCCATTGACGAAACAGACAATACAGGATGTATTGTTGTTAGGTAAGAAAGGGGAACAAAAAATGATTAAGTATGTAATTGTTACAACATACGAGTGGGCAATTGAACTGAATGACGCAAGTCGTGCATACAGTTCTCTTGCGGACGCTAAACAGGAATTAAGAAGACTGTATAACAAAACAATTAAAGAACTTGAAGATGATGAATCTAACGACGAAACTTTTAATGTACGTGGGTATTATGATGAATATGAAGGGAAGTGGGCGTCTGTTGACGGAATGTTATATTCAAATGGAAAGCTGTTAAATAAAGACACCATTAACATGAGAATTATCACGATTGAAGTTTGATAGAAAGGGAAATCATTATGTTTAATTTTGTGATCAAAACTCAAAATGTAGATGGAGTTGTTACGACAAGGGAATTTCATACCGCATCTTGTTTTCTTGCGGCCTGTGAAGACGATGCCACTACTTTTTTGCACGATTTGATTGTGAGTGTGTATTATGGCGGCGCGACTGTAAACACTTCTCAGTTTGACAATGTGTATGATTTATATCGCTGGATGTGTAGTGATGCATGTGATTGGTTCTAAAGGAGGTTATGCCATGAGGACGAGAGCTTACGCGGTGAACGACTATGGGCTGGTAATGACAAGAGATATGCTGAAAGTTATTTGTGAAAAATATTTCACAGGATTCAAGGAAAAGGAATACGACGAAGACGAAAACAGCTTTAACGAAGTATTATGGGACGCAGGACTTGTAGAATATATTGGCGACTTCACGGGAGACGCAACTGTAATTGATGATAATGGAAATGATAAGTATGAAGACTATGAATCCTACGACGCAGACACCATCTATTACGTTGCAACAGAAAAAGTCCATTCACTGTTCAAGACCGCGTATAGCAGCATGGACGAATTGGAAAGCGAATTTAAGAATAAATTCAGTAGATATTTTCCCGACGATTTTGACTACAGAAAGCATATATGTCATATTGTGGGAACATATGTCTGCTAAAGCTAAAGGAGGATTATACTATGGGGTTAGGTTCTTATCTTTACAGAATGCCTCGTTACAAGGGCGCTACCGTGCACGATGTGCATGTAATTGAGGAATATCTTAATTGGCAGAGAGAAAAAGCAGAAGGTAGCAAATATTTAAATTGTAATACTCTGAAAGAATGGTGCGACATTGACGATAGTGAATTGCCAAGTCAAGAAGTGATTGATTACTACAAGCAGTTTTATACAAAATGTTACAGCGATTGGGATACTGAACATAAGTATGGATGGTATAGTATCATGAAACAGGTTGGGTATTGGCGCAAGGCAAACGAAATACATAATTGGTTTGTTGAAAACGTTCAGGACGGAGAAGATGATTGTGATTATCACAACGAATGCACAAGGGAAATCCTTGAAGACCTATTGCACACTTGCAAGATTGTGCTTGATTCTTGCGCCACAACTTATGGTAAGATACATATTGAAGATAGAGCAACTGATAATGGATGGGAGCCTATTTATATAGATGGGAAAGTTGTAATTGATTCGAGTGTTGCAGAAGAGTTGCTTCCTCGTTGTCGCGGATTCTTTTTCGGCGGAGATGGCTATGATGAGTATTATGTAAATGATATTGTAGATACAATTAAAATTCTTGAGGATGTTCTTGCAACAACGGATTTTGAAACGCAAATGGTGTTCTACAGAAGCAGTTGGTAAAAAAAAGTTAGTTTTACATATAAAGATATAAGTTAAAGGAGAATGTAAAATGGAAAAGATTAAAATTGATTTGGGCTTCGCAACATTAGTGGCCGAGAAGAGAACGGATAAAATTTATAATGAAATTTTTATTGGACTGGAAAACAAGGCCGGTTGTTGGCTCCAGGATTTAGCAATTGTTGGGCAGAAATATCATTATACAGACGGCGCAGAAGTTGTGCAAGATAAGGGAATTGACATCAGAGTATACGCAGACAAAGATAACGAAGACTACACGCATCACTTCGAGGTGGGGTGTTTATTAGGAAGACAATTAAAATAAAGGAGGAAATATGGAATCTATTAACAAAATTTACAACATGGATTGCATTGAAGGCATGAGACAAATGCCAGACAATTCTGTTGACCTTGTGGTAACAGACCCACCATATTTAATTGAGACAAGCGGAGCAGGAATTTACAAACAGGATGATAAGCAGTATGTAAAAGAGCTAAACGAGATGAAGGATGGTTTTTCAAGGGAAGTTCTTGATGAATTGTGTCGTATCATGAAAAAGATTAATATTTATATCTTTTGTAGCCAGAAGCAGATTATTCCTCTTCTTGATTATTTCGTGAAGGAAAAGAAATGTAATTGGAATTTGTTAAGATATGAAAAAACAAATCCAGTACCTGCTTGTGGTAATAAGTATCTAACTGATACAGAATTCATTCTTTTCTTTAGAGAGAAAGGAGTAAAGCTTTACGGTACTTATAAAACTAAATTTACATACTATATTGCTCCATTAAACCAGAAAGACAAAAAGGCTTATGGCCATCCAACAATTAAGCCGCTCGATTTGGTAAATAATCTTATCATCAATTCTTCAAAGGAAGGTGATATTGTTTTTGACCCATTTATGGGAAGCGGCACAACTGCGGTAGCGGCAATGAAGTGCAATCGTAATTTTCTTGGATATGAATTAAATCCAGATTATTATGAAATTTGTAACAAAAGAATTAAAGAAGCAAGCGAAAATATTTAACAAGCAAAATGGGGAAGGGACTCGTAAATAACGGGTCTCTTTCCTATTAGAAAGGAATTGAATTAAAATGAAAATTGGTCATGGTTACAAACTTTTTGAAATGAATTCCGAAGGGAAAATCTTTCCTCTCTTTATTGGCAAGACAAAGGAAACACCAATGCAGGAATGGGTGCCCGCTGAAATTATTAACCACCATCCTTCTTTCAGTCATAGACCTGGATGGCATTTGGGAGAAATCCCTGCAGCTCCGTGGTTAATGTCTGTGGATGGAACGTACAAAAGCCAAAGAAGTAAGAAATGGAAGCGGGTTTGGGCAGAGGTCGAGTATGTTGCTGACTGCGACTATACAGATTTTGTAGCGCAAACTAAAGAAAAATGTATGAAATATACCACGCCAACTAATGGATATTATTTCTTCAAAGAAGCGGGGCTAAATCGAATTTGGATAATTGCAGGGCAAATCAAAGTTGTAAGAATTTTGTCCGAGAATGAGAGGAAAGAAATTCTAAAAGACATGGAATACAACGAGGAAGAAATGTTTGCTCCATACAAAGCAAGTATTGAGAAGCGCATGAGAAATAGAAAGGGAAAGTAATTATGGCGCACATTATTAAAAACCATTATGGCACTTGGGAAAGAACAAGGTTCAATAAGTTAAAAGAAAATGATTGGTTCACTTTTAGAACAGAGGCAAATATTACAGATGTAAATAGCGATGATGTATTGTTTAAGGTTGATTGTAAATTTTCCACAGAAGATTCATGCCAAAAAGTAAATTGCATGAGTTGTGGCGGTGCGCAGTTTTTGATTCATAATAAAAGATCAGTTGTGTGGAAAGTTCTGATTGATGAAATTGAGCAGCGTTTATCGTAAGCGAAAGGAAGTGTAATGTATGTATATATACAAGAATGTTGATGTGTTTCACCGCGCCATTATTAAAAATTTACAATATGATTACTTTAGTAGTGATGCATTTTTGGAAGATTTTGAGAGACGAGATGTTGAATTTTGTCAGCGTGGCCCCGAATGTACATATGTGATGCAAAGCTATTTTACGAAGAATGGTGAGCCTGTGTACATTCCATATCGTAGAGCATTTGTCGAGAACAAGGATGGGCGTATTGACGTTGAAATTTCTTTCACAAAAAATCCTTGACATAAGCGAGAAGAAGGTCTATAATACAATTAGGGAAAATAATATTTTTCACGAATATTTAAAAGGAGTGGTTGCGCATGAACAAGGCAAGAAGAAACGAGCTGGCAAAAATTAAGGACGTTATTGAAATTGAGCGCGGAAAGCTACAGATTGTTTGCGAAGAAGAGCAAGATACAATGATGAACATTCCAGAAAATTTACAAGAATGTGAAAGATATTATAATATGGAAGCTTATGTAGAATTTATGGAAGAAGCGATTGAACATTTGGATGACGTAATTGATATTTTGGACGAGATGATGTAAGATGGGGGTGTAATAAAATTTGAACGAATATTTTATTTATCAAGGGAAACGACTTGCAAAAGGAACTTGCGTAAAATTTAATTTAGATTTTCTTGGAGAAGAATATAATTATCATAATGGTTTTGGTTATTATGAAGGGGGTGATTATTTTCAAGGATATGATTATTTAAATAATATGAAACTAAAAAGATATCGTATTACAGACCCAGAGATTGCAATTGAGGCAGTAACATGTGAGAAAGAATATGTTGAGCCGGACCAGCATCCAGAGCAAATATATGTGCAAGTATATAAAGATAATGAAGTGGATGATATGGTTTACGCATGGATTATTTATATTGCGGGAATGTTGTTTAGCACATTGTTCCAAAATGCAATTATCGGATGGGTCGGATTTACATTCTTCTTTGTATTGTATAGACATAAAAAATTGTATAGAACAAAGGGAAAGAAAGGTGTGCAATGATTATGACTGGAAGATTAGAAAAAGAATTAGCAAGCGAAGACAAAATGAGAGTCAAATTAAAGCATCAACCACGAATTTTAATGGAATTCTATATTGATATGAAAGATAACGGAAAGTCATATTTGACAATTGACAGATATATCAATCATATTATTGATTTTATCAAGTATGTTAGACATGGAAGACGGCTTAGAGAAGATTTTTATAATGAAGTAGATTCAACTACTATTAAACAATATATGAATGATTCTAAGCATAAGGAGGTAAACGGAACACTTGTTGAAGTAGGTGACGAAATCAGAAGTGCTAAATGGTCTGCATTAAATTTGTTCTTTAAATTTCTGGTGCTTAATCATTATATGGCAGAGAATCCTGTTGAAAGCACAAAGAGACCTGTAGTAAAAACAGAACATGAAGTAACATATCTTGAGCCCGAAGAAGTCGCGGCATTGATTAGTAATATTAAAGAAGGTGCGAAAAAGAAATTTAAAAATAGAGATTTGTGTATTATTTCTTTGGCAATCTCCACTGGTTTGCGTGTTGGCGCTATTTGCAATCTAAACGTAGAAGACGTTGATTTCAAGGAAAACAAGCTGTATGTCATTGAGAAGGGAAGAAAGAAAAGACATATTATGTTTGGCGAAAACATGGCAGAAGTTCTTCATGATTGGCTAAAAGATAGAAAGGAATTTTTCAAAGTAAAAGACATAGATGCATTGTTTGTGTCCCAAAGAAACACTAGAATATCCGAGGATTCTGTGGCTATTTTGCTTCAAAAATATACCAAGGGAATCACAAGCAAACATATCACGCCGCACAAATTACGTGCAACTTGCGCAGTAAATCTGTACAGACAGACAAAGGATTTGCTATTAGTGGCTGACGTTTTGGGCCACAACAAAATTGAGACAACACAAAGATACACATGCGCATCGGAAGACAGTAAAAAGCAAGCTGTACAATTTTTGGACACATTAATCTAAAGACATGGTAAAATTTTCTCAAAATCCCCCCTTGACAAATCGCAAGAAGTGAGATATAATCGTCTCAAGAAAACGAAATCGTTCTAACGGCAGAAAGGAGGGGGCACATGAGAAATGAAATTTTATCAATGTACAAAATGTGGTCGAGTTATACAAGCTAAAAAAAGTCTGCCTTTAACTGACGAGCTATATGCCGAAGTTAAGTGTGTTCATTGTGGAAACAATTTAAGTTTATATATATGTGATAATCCAGATGACTTTTATTTATATTATGATGTAACATTAGACGAACGTTATCAAAACTACTAACAAAAATAGAAAGGAAACACAATTATGTTACAGTTCAAAGATTTTGCAAGAAGCGAGAATTTGATGGTCAAGGACGACGATGGAAAGAATACAATGATTGCTCTCGTATATACGAGTGACGCTATTCATGTGGGTATGGAATATAATCACTATCTGCATGAGTGGCATGTTCTGAAATACGTCAATGATTTGTCTTATGAGCGAGTTAAGTTTAATGTAATGGAGCTAGTGTTCAATTCTGACAATATGAAAGAGTTGATTAAGAACCTAGATAAAGTTTTGAAGGAAGGATTTGTGTGCGAATATGAAGTAAAACGTATTGATGATGAAGATTAACAACAACGCAAAAACAAAAAATAAAATTAGAAAGGAATTTTAATTATGTCTAGTAAGAGAATTTTTGATTTACCACAGATGAGAGGTTCTTTCAACATCCGTGGACGTGTGACTGGAACGGAAAAGAACAACTTCTATTCCGAGAGAGCAACTAAGAACGGAAGTATTTTTAGAAATGTAAACTTTGGTGTTACTTATGATAATGCCAAGACGGTGTACCTGACCGAGCAGGGCATGCCTAGAGATAAGGTTTACTTCTCTAAGCGAGACCCGCAGACCAAGAAGAATGAAACAAAGGCAGTTAATTGGAATGAAAGAAATACTTTTGACGAGGAAGGTTTTAAGCTTATTGGTACGAGCATCGGTATCGAAAAGATTCCTGACGAAAATGGTACGCCCAAGAATCTTGTGAAGACTATGACAGAATTTGATGCTTGCGAATATCTGAGTGAACATCTGAATGATGACATGTTTGTAAACGTAACTGGTAGCCTCGACTTCTCTTCTTATGTTAATAAGAATGGTGAGGTTCGTAGAAAGACTCAGTACATGATTAACAGAATGTACGCAACCAAGGCTCCTATTGATTTTGACGCAGAAGATTTCCAGCCCACGAATGTGTTTGTGCAGACTATCATGTTCAATGGCATTGAAAGGGAAATTGAGGATGATGCGCCGACCGGAAGATTTATTCTTTCCGCATATATTGTAAACTATAAGACTATTGAGCCTGTTAACTTTATTGTAGAGAATAAGACTCTGGCAAATACCTTCAAGAAGAATCTAAAGCCTTACAATGCAATTCAGGTTAATGGCCGAATTAGTGTTAAGAATATGATTGAAGAGGTTGAGGTTGACGATGCATGGGGCACAAGCAATCCTATGAAGCGTGTGAATGCTCCTTCTGTAAGGGAATTGATTATTACCGGTGCAGATGTTGACAGCCTTGATGTTGAAACCTATAATGAAAAGAATGTTGACGCCGCATTTAAGGCCATTCAGAATTCCCAGCAGGCTGAATCTGATTTTGGTGGTAGCTCTGATTGGGGCAGTGAAGCATTTGACGATTCCGCCAGCGACATTTGGTAAGCGTGTCGTAAGGGAAGTAAAATCCAGAAGGGGCTTCGGCCCCTTCGAGCTTATAAATTAAAATGAAAAAAGGAGATTGATATGTATGGCTAGAGGTCGTATTGCTTCTAAGATTCAAAAGAAATTAAATTTTCTAGTATTTGGAGAACCATTTAGTGGGAAAAGCACTTTTGCATCTCAATTTGCTTACATGCACAACGAAGACGGTAGTCCAATGCGTGTGCTTTATATTGACTGCGAGAGCGGCAGTATTGACAATTATATTGATGAAATGGAAGCGAATGGCGTTGACTTAAAGAATATTTATATTCTATACACACAGAGTCTTGGAGAAGTTCTTGATTATGTAGATAAGGTCAAGAATGGTGAAGAGTTTTATGAACTGGATGAAGATGGAAATGAAACCGAAGAAGTTGTTGTTGACGCAGAAGGGAAGCCATTTCATCCAGACGCAATTGTTGTTGACGGCGTAACCGTGCTACATACGGCAGTTCAGCAAGGCTTACTTGAATTCTCTAAGAAGAGAGCAAGAGTAAGAGCTGACGCGAACGGGCTAATTGGAGATGCAAAGTTAGTTGCTATTGAAGGTTCTGGCCTAGAGATTCGTGATTTTGGCAACATTAGATATAAGGCCGCAAATCTATGCCTAGCCCTTCTGGGCACGGGAGTACATAGTCTGATTACGTGTCGTGAAACTGACGAAAAAGTTTCTACGAAGAACGCTTCTGGCCAATTTACCAGCATTCCGACTGGCAAGAAAATTCCAGAAGGATTTAAAGACTTGGATTACAATACGCATACGGTAATCAGACTATACAGAGATGAAGATGATACTGTATGTGCGGATGTCATTAAAGACCGTACTGGGGTGCATCCCAAAGAGATTGTAACAGACCCAACGCTTTTGGATTGGCAGTGTGTCATTGACGGCAATAAGGGCAAGAAGAATTTTGTGCTAAAAAATAATCTTGCTACCGCAGTAGAGACAGAACAAGAGATTTATAGCACAGAGATTATGAATAATTCTACAAAGTCTCTAAGTAAGTCTGAAATGGAACAGGCCAAGGCAAACAGAGCAGTCGAAGAGAACTCTTCTTCCGACGATGTTCATGACCTGCAAGCGAAGATTAAGTCTATTATTTCTTCTCTTCCTGTTCCTGAAAAGCAAGCAAAGCGCACGGCACTCAAGGAAGCTGGACTTCCCGATAAGTTTAACAACGTCACGGACGTGAATGTTTTGAACAAGATTCTTGAAGTAGTGTCCAAGTAAGTAAAACCAGAATGTGGCATCGTACAACTCCATAACGTGCGGTGCCACATTTTATTAAAAAAGACAGGCGGTGAAATTATGGGAATTCAAATTGTTGGCGGACTAATTCATAGAAAGTGCGATGAATGTAAACGCACTTTAGTTATCGACAGAAATAATTCTACCAATTGTATTCTTTTTGACGGTAAGGCATTTTGCTATAATTGTTTTATCAAGAGTTGCACTAGAAAGGCAGTTAATCCAAGAGCAAAAAAGGTGTGGAGAGAAGCGTTAGAAGACTTGGATAGAATTGAAAGCGAAACAAAAAGTAGCATTCAGAAAACCTATCTACGAGATGATATCTTTAACTATATGCTCAAGATGTATGATGTGACATTTATTCCAAGTAAAATCTTTACAAAGTTAGCGGCCATTGACGATGGAACATATGTCGGTCTAGGAAGAGCGATTCCTCTTCAAGAGTTTTTTGCTATGTGGAAGGACTATCAAGCAAATTTAGATGAAGCGGCACGTCAATACGCCCATAGAAATAACAAGACGTTAGATGGGCCCAACAGAATTAATTACGATATTGCAATTTTAGTTGGTAAATACGATACTTGGAAAGCAAAGAAAAAGGCTGCGCAAGTAGAAATGGAACAGCAGATTCAAAAAGAAAAAGAGAGACAAGCAAAAATTCAAGCGAAACGTAATTATAGATTGCCATCAAAAAGAAAAGAGAAGTCTCCTGAAATGGACGAATTGCTTGATGATATCTTTTAAATTGGAGAGGTGATATAGTGGAAAACGAGATCGCTTTAAAGATGATGAATGTACAATCAGAACTATTGTTCGTTGGTGCATTGTATTCTTCTCCAGACCTGTATATTACATACGGAAGTAGCATTCGCTCAAAATATGACTTTGAAGACAAAGCAACTAGATTTTTCTATGACGTCTTTGAAGATTATTATTTGACGTTTAGTCAGGAGATTACTGAAAACAAGCTAAATACTTTTTGTAGCCAAAACATTGAAACATTTAAGAAGTATCGTGCATTTAAAGGATGGTCAACAGTCAAATCTATGATGGAAATGGCCGATGTGAATGATATTAAAAATTATTTCAATACGGTCAAGAAGTATAGTCTGATAAGAGAATATAATAATAATGGATTTCCAGCGGAAAAAATTCTACAGTTCAAAGATTTTCAGAGATTGTCTGCAAATGATATTTACAGAATCATGCGTAGCAAGTGTGACAAAATTAATACTGATGTCTCCGTTATGGACGAGCCAGTTGTGTTAACAAACAACACTATTAGCACAATTGATTCCTATCTTGCAACACCTGAAATGGGTATCCCTCTTAGCTGGGAAGGATACAATGAATACTTTAGAGGTCTATTGCCGTCTACTGTTATTTTCCAAGGACTGTTAAGTAACGAAGGTAAATCACGAATGATTACCATGATGGCCGCTGATGTTGTTTTGCGCCAAAAGTGTAGAGTAATGATTATTAGTAACGAAATGACGGAAAGAGCAATTAAGAATTGTCTAATCACAACTGTTATCAATAATCCTATTTTCAAAGAGCTTCATGGAATTGATATAAACAAGAATGAAAAGGAATTAACTCTTGGACTTTATAAAGACGAAAGCGGAGAATTTGTTGTAAGAAAAACAGACGAGAGTGGAGAGTTCATTGAAAGCGAAGAAGAATATATTGATAGAGTAAAAGCTACAGAAGAATATCAGAAAGTTAAAGCTGTAGGAGAGTGGCTAGAAAGGCAGACAGAAGGGAAACTATACTTTCACGATATTACAAGCGATTACTCGCAAGAAGCTATTGAGCTAGAAATTCGCAAGAGCAAAGTAGTTTATAAGTGTGATGTGTTTATCATGGACACCATGAAGGTAGATAAACTAGAGTCGTGGGACAGATTGAAGATGTTGGCAACGAAGATTGTCGAGCTTGGCAAAGAGCTTAAAATGAGTGGTATTGCCACATTCCAGTTGACAGACGCCACTGTGTTTGATGATATTTTTGATTTGTCTAGTAATAATATTGGCGCGGCCAAGGGCATTAAGCATCCAGTAGATGTTATGTTACTTGGCAAAAAGTTAAAGCGTGAAGAGTATGATAAATATCAGTATATGCCTTTTGCAACCGAAGAAAGCCTAATGTGGGGAGACCCTGTATCTAAGGATTTGAACCCAAAGAAAGAATATATTGCGTTTAAAATTGACAAAAACAGATTGGCAAGCAAAACAATATTGCTCTTCCAATACGATTTGAACTACAATGTATGGTTAAATGTCGGGGAGTTGCAAAAGAAGTTTTGATGGGCCAGAATCATGGCCCATTTTTTGTGTAAAATGTCAATTGATTTGTGGCGTTTTGTGTGATATAATTCACGATGTAACCAGAACAGAAAGGAAGTGACAGCATGCAGTATCTTGGTGGTAAATCAAGAATTGCAAATTCCATTGCAAAAGTTATCAACGAAAATGATTGCGAAGTTTTTGTAAGTTTGTTTTGTGGTAGTTGCGCAGTGGAAACGAAGGTAAAAGCGCAAAAGAAGATTTTGAATGACAAACATCCATATTTAATTTCTATGTGGCGCTCTTTGCAAAATGGGTGGGAGCCACCTGATATTATTACAAAAGAACAGTATTATAAGATTAAGGAAAACATTGCGTATAGTCCTACATTAGCAGGTTTTGTTGGATTTGGATGTAGCTTTGGCGGAAAATGGTTTGGTGGATATGCTTCCAATAAGAAGGGAGACAATTATTGCGCTAGGGCAAAGAAAAGTGTATTAAAGGATTTGCCTGGAGTAAAAGACGCTACATTTACTTGTATGGATTATCGACAAGTTGAAGTTCCTGATGGGGCAGTTGTGTATGCCGACCCGCCTTATTACAATGTAACGAAATATACGACCGGAGAATTTAATCACAATGAATTCTGGGACTATATGAGAGAATTGTCTAAGCGTTGTCGGGTGTACATTAGTGAACAAGACGCACCAAGTGATTTTAAGTGCGTATGGGCGCAGCAAGTGACTCGAACGCTTGACCGTGATAAAACAAATCAGCCAAAGAAAATTGAGAAGTTGTTTGTGTGGAAAGGAAGTGAAGCTTGATGAATGAAGCATCAATTCAATACATTGTGTGGCGCGAATTTGGGTTAGCGATTGAGAAGGAAAAAGAAAGTATTGATGGTTTGGAGGTATACATTTCTGTGCCCGAAGATTCATACAAAATAAATGCTCGTGGCGAAAAGATGTGCGGCATGTTTCTAGCTAAAAGATTCAAGCAAGTTTTAGTTGAACAGGGTGTAAAGCGCCTAACCGTCAGAGCAAGAGTTCGTGCCGGTGATGAATGGACTCCTGAAAAAGCAGAGCAAGCAAATATCAAGGCAAGACAGGAAATGTTCTGGAGCCAGTGGTAACAGGAGGAAATATCATGTCAAAATTTTATTACGGAGATAAGGTTCGTATTTCAAATGCGCAGGTTGCAGATGGTGCATACGGCACTGTTATTGGTAAAATACAAGAAATAGACCAATTCTCTTCTAACACAGAAAATAGTGACGCTTTTTCTTACTTAGTCAAACTAGATGATGTTAGTTCCGCCCTATATACTATACGTGGAGAAAAGTGTCACTATGTTTGGGGGCATGAATCTGAAAATGCTGATTGTGTTCTCGTAAAGGAAAATGCATTGGAACATTGTAAGTCTACTTATCCAAAGAACATTATGCTTGAATTTGACGGGTGCACAATCACTGCGCATGGGTTAGGAGAACATAAAAAATATGTTGGTGAAGGTGACTGTTTCTACAGTGGTAGATTTGATTATGAGCTAGGCTGTGAAATCGCCATTAGAAATATGTTTTGTCAGATTGCCGCCGACCAAGGATTTACCGGCGAAGCAGGATATATTGATGACGCAAACAAAATTAGAATTGAGCGTTTCGTCGATGGATATTGCGTTAGCAACAAAAGTATTGAAGAGCAGTATTATACAGTAGAAGCTATGGAAAAAGATAATTTTTGGCATGTCGTGAACAGAGAGGATTAAAAATAATGAAAATCACAAGAGATTCGTGTAAGGTAGACAAGAGAGGGCTTGCAAAGGCAGAAGCAAATAAGGGTTGTGATATCTGTCCATGTTGCGGTGAGACCAAATCTATTTTTGATTATATTGGATATGGTGTTATTGACAAGGGAATTTCATGTGGAACATACACATATAGCAACTGGAAAGGAAAGCGAAAAGACAATTATAAGTGCTACACCTGTGGCGCAGAATGGGAGAGTGATTGGTATAGAGACTTTTGATTATGGATATGCAGAAGGAAAAGGAGAAGGTAAATGAAGAATAAATTAGAACTTTGTGTGTTTAAGAACGAGTACACGTCTAGTCAAATGTGTAGTGAACGTGTTACTGCACTTAGTTTCTGTGAAGATGATGATGGATATGCGGTAACAGAAGATGTTGATTACAATATCATGTACCCTGCTGGTTATCTTCTTAAAGATGAGTTTGGTTCTTATGCTTTCACTGCCGAAGACTATATTAAGGTGTTGAAGTTGGGCATGAAGCTTGGCCAGCTGGGATACAATGATATTACTGTAAAAAATATTAAAGAAAGGTATGATATGTAATATGGTACAGAGAATTTTAATGTATAAGAAGTCTGAAAATGGCGTTCCAAGCAGAGAAGATTTTGAATTTCTTTTAAACGAAGTAAAGAATACTGATAATATTGCGCGTATGGAATTCTTCATTCCGTATAACGGAGTTCACTATGTCAACGTTGACAAAAACAGTAATCTTGGAGAACTGATTGAAACCTATACAAACAGGGTGTATCCAGTATGATGGACGAATATATTAACAAGCAAAGTTTTTTGCAAGAGATTAGAAATAATCGGCCTTTTAGCGCAGACCTTCAAGAGCAATGGGATTGGAAATATTTTGAGGCCATGACACAAGACTTTCCAAGCAAAAGTGAAAAGGAAATCGAAGAGACTTTTGTTGAACCGATTATTAAGACTTATTATGATAAAGACTGGTTTGATGATTTGGTAACGGAAGGGCGTGTTATTTGCTCTTGTTGTGAAAAAGAATTTAGAGGTATCAATTTATCGGCGCGTAAAGCAACGTTTACACCGGATGGAATTGAGCCAGGTAGAGAATGGGCCACAGAAGGTAAAATCTTTGAGCAAGAGAATGAAGTGTTAGATAGTTTAAAGAAAATGAACATTCCTTGGAAGTATTGTCCTTACTGTGGCAGAAAGATTATGGGGTGGTTGTAAATGAAGAAACGACGATTTTTAATTTTGGGTGTGATTCTGGGACTTTCAATGAGCTTGACCGCATCTAGTTGTTCGGCCAATAGTTATGATTATTCTATGGACTATATGCAAAAGATGCAAGAAGCTGTGGCGGCTGGAGATTATAAGCAAGCCAGAGAGTATGAAAGCGCAAGAAACCAAAAGATTATTAAGCTTGGCCTTGACTACGAAGCTACTGATTTTTTCAGTGATGGAAATAACGAAAAAGTGGCCGAAAATATTGCAAAATATATTGACAATGTAGCACAAAATAACACCACTCAGCCAGAGTATGTAAGATATTTTAGCGATGCTGACGTTGTGATGATGGCCAAAGTAATGTATTGCGAAGCAAGAGGAATTAAAAGCAAAACGGAAATTGCCAATATTGGTTGGTGTATCTTAAACAGAGTAGACGCTGGCAATTTTGGCTATGGAATTAGCGGGGTGATTCTTAGTCCTAATCAATTTGCTTATAGACGTTCGGCTCCTACTGTTAACGATCATGGCTATGATTTGATTGTCCTTGCCTATGATGTCTTAGAAAATTGGTCTAAAGAACATAGTGGAAGAACTGATTATGTTAGAACTTTGCCAAAACAGTATAAGTGGTATGCTGGAAATGGAGTGAGCAATAGATTTAGATGTCACTTTAGATGCAATCATTATTATCAATATGAGTTGGGGTATTATTATGGCTGATAAGGAGAATTTAATGGATTCAAAAGAATTTTTTTCAGACTTAGAATTAAAAGGTCATGAAGATGATGTAGTAACGCTAGGCACACTTCTTAATTGCATAGATATGTTGGTGAATGAAATTGTAGAAGCATTAAAGACAAGTAGTGAGTATACAGATACTCGTATTGATCAGCTAGTGAAGTTAATCAAAAACACAAACGACAACTATATTCATAAGCGACTGGATATGGACTTATTTTTTGTGATGTCACACATAAAAGGAGATGACAATGGATGGATGCAAGACTATAATAGGATTGCTAAGACAGTGTTTAAGGAGGAAAACAAGTAATGTCAAGGGAATATGAAGTTGAGTTACATTTTTTCGATGGTAAAACTTTAAAAGCAGTATTTTACGGAGAAAGCACAGATGAAGCTCTAAAAATGGCTTTTGGTGGAAAACTAAATTGTACGCACATTCTTGCTAAACTTGCCAATTCAGAAGATAAGATTGTGTATAGTGTGTCTGCGCTGGCATTTGCCAAGGTGACTGAATGGGAAGACTTAGTAAAAAAGCATACTACCTAAATATTGCAAAAACCGTAGCTCAAAGGTCTACTTGTCTGAGGCGAAATTATGGGGCCATTCTGGTCAAAGACGACAAAATTTTATCAACTGGATATAATGGCAGTGCCAGAGGTGAAAAAAATTGTAGTGACATTGAATTTTGTCCAAGGGAAGAGCGTGGCGCGAAGCAAGGCGAACACTATGAGTGGTGTGTGGCCATTCATGCAGAAGCTAACGCTATCATGAGTGCCGGTAGAGAAGCTAGAGGGTCCACATTATATCTTTACGGCCAAGACGCAAAGACGAAAGAAAAAATTTCAGCGGAGCCTTGTATGATGTGTCAGCGTCTCATTAAAAATGCTGGCATTGCTAGTGTTGTTTGTTCTTTAGCTGAAAATTAATTATAAAGGAGAAAAGAAATGAGTAGAATTGTTTACTATGATAAGGAAACTTGTAAGTATCTTAATCAGGACGAATATGAAAAGCTTGTAATTGAAAGAGCAGAAAAAATCAAAAACAACAGAATTGCTTTTAGCGATTGGCTAGATGACAATTATATTGCTTGTGAAATTTTTAATTTTGGCGCAGATGACAAGAAGCAAGTAATGGAAAACTATTATGATTATTGTGTAAATATGGTCAAGGAATGCATCGACATGGTACACATCGACTTAAATAAGAAAAATAATGTGAAGCCTACAAAGTTTACTTTTACAGTATGGAATAAAAATGTTCCTATGACTGTTCACGAAGCCATGGAATACCTGGAATCTGACACTAAGACAGTTGGTGCGACATGCTTTGTTCACGATTTGGAGTATGGCATTTGGTACCACTGTGTATTGGATTACCATTATAAGTTCGGTCTAGTCGCTCTGTATGGTGCAAATGATGAGGAAGAAATGTTCAAGGAAAAGGATTACGGCAAAAAGTGGGTTGCGTATGAATATATGCCCGTTGGTATGTAAATAATGTGAGTATATGCGGTGGTAGGCGTTGTCTTATCACCGCATATGTTTTTCTTCAACCATTATGGAAAGTATCTAAAAAATATATGTTAATTTTGGCAGGAATGTCAATTGATATTACGGTAAAACCTGCTATAATACAAATAAGCTCAAACGAGCGAAATACAAAACAAAGGAGAAAATACTATGAAGAATCAAATTGAGTACAAGGTCTACGAAGATCAGGGTGTAGTGGTTGCTATTGCGCATGGTTGCACATATGATGCCATCAATAGATTCGATACGAAGTTTGTTAAGACTACTTCCGCTTATCTAAATATTAGTTTCGGTAGTCTTTTCAGCTTACCGGACCTTCGTTTCTATATGCCCAATACTGTTAGAGCTGTTGCAAGACTTCATCCAGAAGACAAATGGGATGAAAACATTGGTAAGGAAATTGCTTACAAGAAGCTGTGCAACAAGTATGAACAGGCTATTGCAAAGCGTATGAGAAATATCTTTGATGTTCTGTGTGGTGTTCTTGATAAGGCGGATAAGGAGCTGTTCTATTAAGATGTGGATTAACAAAGAGAAATATGAGTTGCTTAGTCGCAAAGCTTCTTTGTATGATAGACACGAGAGTACCATAAGTAAGCTACAAAGATTTTCTAATAGTGATGAGTGCTATTATGGGAACGGAATGATGATTATTGGCAGTCACAAATGGAAGTCGCTAGTAGATGAGGTACAGGCGGTAGAGCAGAAATTAAATGACGTAATAGTGCAAAAAGATTGGTATAAATTGCATTATGAGGAGTTGTTAAAAGAAAAATCCAAGGAGGATATTGAAAATGGCTGACGAGAACAGAAACGATTTAGTGCTTAGTCCTAATGAATACGCATACGTTTTAGACACTACAAAGGGCCAAGTAAGTGTTTATGTAGGCCCGAACAAGACAAGCCTTTCTAACTCCGATAGGCTAGTGCAGTACAATCATAATACGAATAGATTCGAGCCTTGCAAGTATGATGTGGCTACAAAGCTTGCAGTAACCGCTCCCGAAGGTTGGTATATGCTTCTAAAGAATCCTGAAAAGGACAATAAGCATCCTGCTAGTGGCACGGTAGCGGCGGCTCCTGATACAATTTGTGTGGGCAAGAAAATCAATGTTAAGGGGCCTTGTAGCTTCGCTCTTTATCCGGGGCAGGTTGCAAAAGTTATTCAGGGCCACACTCTTCGATCCAATCAGTATTTGCTTGTTAGAGTATATGATTCGGATGCGGCAAATCAAAACGAAAAGAAGAAGAAATATACTACGGGAGACCTTATGGTGATTAAGGGAGTAGATTGCTCTTTCTATATTCCTGAAACTGGATTTGAAGTTCTCCCTTACAATGGAAACAAGTATGTTCGTGACGCAGTTACTCTTGAACGTCTTGAGTATTGTATTTTGAAGGATGAAGACGGGAATAAGCGTTATGTGCATGGCCCTGATGTTGTTTTCCCGAAGCCAACCGAAGTCTTTGTAACTCAGGGAGATTCTGTAAAGTACAAGGCAATTGAGCTTTCTGAGATTTCTGGCGTGTATGTTAAGGTAATTGCAGATTATACGGATGATAATAAGGTTGAGCATCATATTGGCGAAGAGCTATTTATTACTGGCGCAGACCAAATGATTTATTATCCTCGTCCTGAACATGCCTTAATTAGTTACAATGGAAACAATGTGTATCATGCCATTGCAATTCCAGAAGGTGAAGGGCGCTATGTAATGAACCGCATTACTGGTGAAATCAAGACGGTTATTGGCCCTAAGATGCTTCTGCCAGACCCTCGCACAGAAGTAATTGTAAATAGAAAGCTCGCAAAAAGCGAATGTGAACTTTGGTATCCTGGAAATAAGGAAGTATTAACACATAATGGACATGCAAATCTAAGTGTCGTAGCTTTTGATACTTGCGATAATGCAACGGCCAAGGCATTATCTTCTTCCGCATTAAAGGATTGTATTAGCGCATCTAATCTGTCCCATAGCGCAACCAATGAAGCGGCCACATTTAATAGAAATACTAAGTACACTCCGCCTCGCACGATTACACTAGATAATAAGTATTCTGGTGTTGTGTCTATTGACGTTTGGACTGGATATGCTATCAATGTTGTTTCTAAGGATGGTACAAAGAAAGTAGTATGTGGCCCACAGACCGTTATTCTGGATTATGATCAGACGCTAGAAACTGTCTTTGATGCATCTGGAAAGAAAACTGTTTTCTTACAGTATCAAAACAATCGAATTTATGACCAACTAAATGTTGAAACTTCAGATTTTGTTCCAGCATGTATTGAGGTAGTATATAGTGTTGACTTCGATCTTGAGCAGAAAGACAAGTGGTTTGCGGTCAGCAACTATGCGGATATGCTAAAGAGTAAGATGAAGACAAACTTCTGCCGCAAGATTAAGAGTATGCAGGTACAAGAGTTTTATGATTCTTATTCTGAGGTGCTATATGGTGTTGTTGATGACCACAATGTATTTGACAATAATGGAATGATTGTTTCTAATATGGATATCGTATCTTTCGAGCTAGATAGTTCGATTCGCGAAGTGCTAGACGCACATAAAAAAGATGTGATTAGAAATAATCTAAATGTTATGAGAGCGCAGTCTAATTATGATACCGAAAAGAAGGTATTGGATTTTCAGAATTTACTTGCGAAGCTAAGTCATGAAGCTGAACTGGCAAAGATTGATATGAACATGGCCGAAGAAGCTAAAACCCATGAAGAGAAAATGGCTACTATGGCTTTTGAGGAAAGTATGAATAAGAAGCAGTTGGAGTATCAGCGTGAGAATGATGCGCTTGAAGATGAATTGTGCGCAAAGCGCTTAGAGCGTGAAAAGGCACAGAAAGAACAGGAACTAGCTCTTCGGGCTAAGAGTCTTGAGCAGGAGGCAAAGGCCAAGGAAGCTTACGCGGCAACTGTAGCAAGTATCATTCAGGCAATCTCTCCTGACCTTATTGCGGCAATGCAAGCTAATAGTAACGCTGAAACCCTACAGCAGGTATCTAAGGCTATTGCACCTCTGGCCATTGCGAAGAACGAGGGTGTGGCGGAGACAATTAATACTCTACTCCGTGGAACTTCTTTAGAGAATGTATTTGATAGCCTTGTTAAAAACTATGGGAGAGTTGACAAATGATGAGTGAATATTATGCCATTTATGACGTAAATAAACAAGAATACTTTGTTGCAAGTGGTCCTCTTGTGGTTGAATGGTCTAGTTCAGGACTTCTTGCAAAGTGGTTTTGTTCTAAATTTGCGGCTAAAATGTTTATTAGAATGGATACGTGGTTGCAACGTAAAAATACTATTTGTATTGTGGTGGTTGCTGAATTTTGAGATTAAAAAAGGAGGCCGAGCAAATGTTCGGAAGGAAAGTGGCTGACATTCCAGCGGAAGAACAAGTTGTATGGGATGCACTTGCATATGCTTGGAATAAGTTCTGTGACCTGAAACAAGAGCATCCACAAGAACAAGAAGAGTTTATGAGAGGTATTCATATGTGTCAATATGTGCTTGGCATGCGCTTAAATCGAAAGAATTATCCTGACGTTTTTTATAAAGCGCCGTAAAATAGTATGAGATGTGGGATGTGGGCTTAAAAGCAGCCATCATTTAAAGAGTGCGTAATAGCTCACCACATCAAAGAAAGGGGTCTAAAATGCTTCGTGCTTTTGTAATTTATGTCTGCTTTTGTGTACTTTTTGCTATGGTAGCCGTTGTTTCTGTTATACTGGTGCACGTAATAGGTGAAAGAAAAGAAACAAAATTACGGTGTCCTACAATAAAGTTTAAAGACTTCACAGAATGGTTTGCACTTCGCCCAGACGCTTACACACTAAGAGACAGTACAGTGCATCGTCAGAATCTTGGAGATTTTCGTTTTAATATGATAGACACCATTAGATATAAATTTTGGAAAAAGCGAGGGTATTTTCGCAAAGCAGAAGAAAAGAATGAAAAACAAATGCAAACGCTCTTGTCGTACGTAAAGCGTGATTATTATAACAAAACTAGAAAAGGGGATTGAGTTACTTGTATGAGGCGTAAAATGCATTTTGTCACATATTTCTTTGGAGGCGTGATATCTAGTGTGCTAATAAAAAAACTAGTGTTTGCGGCAACGAATAGTATTGTTTTGGCGTTAATTGTATTTTTCATTTGGAGTGTGTGGTACAATATAGCTCTTGCGAACGATATGTATAGGTAGCTGTGGAGAAAGGAAGGATAAATATGAAGATTGATATAGAGAAAAGAAAAATGGAACTTGCTGTAATGTTGGACGAACTTGAAGCGGATATTAAGACGTTGCAGAATAATATTATGAAGTTTAGGCTCGCACTGGCTAATGTAGATGAAAACACAGACTTAAAGAAATTTGATGACGACTACGATGTAGAGCGTGGTTTAAATTGCATCAGACTATATTGATGGGGAGAGCTTAAAATGGCTGAGTATTTTAATCGTGAATCGCTAATAAAAGCAATATGTAAAATTGGCGACGATTCAAAGGGTTCGTGGAGTACATCAAGCATTGTTGACTTTTTACTCAATCAGCCTGTTGCTAATGTGGAAGAGGTTATTTGGGGACATTGGGAACATAATGAAAAGGTCGTGCAATGTTCTTATTGCGGCTGTGTAATGCCTCCAATTTTATATTTTTCAGATGGGCGCACTTACAAATGGCCAAACAGAGTTCCAAGACGCTGCCCTAATTGTGAAGCTAAAATGAAAGAAGGAATATACACTTGATGCAAAAGGGGTGTTAATAGGACAAATGGCTAAATATTATGAGCGAGAGACGGTTCTCAAAGAAATTTTGTCTGTGTATGAGCGAGAGTTTCCAACGGCAAGTGGCGCATTTGATGAATTTGTTACAAAGATTATCCCGAACATCCTAGCCTGTATTCCTTCTGCTGATGTTGCGCCTGTAGTGCATGGAAAATGGGTCAAAGATGAAGGTAGTTGTCACTATGACTATTACCTGACCTACTTCGATTTTAATTGCAGCATCTGCGGGGAAATAGAAAATGACCAACACGGATTACCGAACTATTGCCCTAATTGTGGCGCAAAAATGGAGGTAAACGATAGGATGAAATGATAAACTAGGAGGATCAAAAATGAAAAAAATCGAACTTTTTCAATGTGAGATTTGCGGAACGCAATTCAAGGAAAAAGCTGATTGCGTGAAGTGTGAGAAAAACCATAAAAGTGAGCAAGATTTACGTATAACTAATGCTAGATATCTCCCTTTCACGCAAGATGCAAGTGGAATGCCTATCACCATCACTCTAATGGGTAAAAATGGTGATACGTATATATATCGGCGGTGAAAGTAGATAAAATGAACATCCCAGAAGAGAGGAAGTAAAAGATATAAATTCCGAAGAAGAGTGCTAGCATTTGCAGATGAAGCTGATATAGAATGCGGCCTCAATCACATTAAATTGTACTGAGAGGTGGTTGTATGACGCTGTATAAGGCAATAGAATGGCTTCGACACCACGCTGACAATACCCCTATGCCTGGGGCTAGGGAAGCATATAAAACTATTCTGGCGGCGCTAGACAAGACGCAATGGATTCCTGGGTATGTGGAGCCAAAAAAGGTTGGTGATTTGGCAGTCTGCTTAGACGGAAGGGATATTATTATAGCAGATGTTATTTCTTATAAGGGAAAACTTTGCTGGGAGGATCTTATCTACGGTGGGGTTTTTGTCCCTGACTACTGGATGCCCCTGCCGGAACTGCCGAGGACGGAGTAATAAATGACCTCAAAAATTTTTTCAAAAAAATTTCAAAAAGGTGTTGACAAGCCGGTTTAAATGTGGTACTATTAGTACACGGTTGAGAGAGCCGAACAAACAAAATCATTTTCAAACTTTAAGGAGGAACAAGCTCATGAATAAGGAACGGCTGACGGTGCATCGCGCACTTGCAGAACTAAAGACTATTGATAGTCGTATTACTAAGGCAATTAACACTAGCAAGTTTGTAATTGCCAATAAGCACTCTAATGAAAAGATTGACGGCAAGCCGATTAGTGAAGTTAGAGAAAACATGAAGTCTGCTTACCAGAAGGTAACTGACCTGATTGCAAGACGTAATGCGATTAAGCGAGCAGTTGTCCTTTCTAACGCCAATACAAATGTTGTAGTTAATGGTGTTACTTATACCGTGGCTGAGGCCATTGACATGAAGAATCATGGAATGGAACTTAAAAACTATCTACTGTGTGAGCTTGAGCGACAGAAGCGCGAAGCTGAGTCTGTGCTTACAAAGAATAGTGGTGAAGCCATTGAAAAGAAAGCAGAGCAGTATGTCCTGTCTGTTATTCAGGCCCAGCCCAAGGAATCTAAGTGTACGGTCGATGACGATTCTATGAAGACTCTTCGTGCAGAGTACATCAAGAACAACACTTACGATTTGATTGACCCTGTTGGCGTGGCTAAGATTATGGAATCTCTTACCGATGAGATTGACGCTTTTAATGTCGAGATTGATGCGGCGTTGAGTGTTTCCAATGCAATTACGACAATTGAGTTTGAGTATTAATTTTTTTAGATAAATAGGATATTTCCTGTCGCCTGAAAACTTGAGACAATCATACTTAGTTGTTTTCGAGAATTTCTGCTAAGTAAAATAATATAAAAATTCTCTCAAGATATTTATTGCTAGAAGAGCAATGCTAATGAATCCCAATTTATATAACAGTGGATTTTCTAATAGCATACAGAATGTCGGCTATATAGACATTTGTATTCTATATACAAAAAGACTGTAAAGCTCAAGGTTTAAGCAATAAAGCTCAAAGAACAAAATTTAAAGTTTGATTGATTGTGTCAAAGAATAAGGATTAAGCATTAAAGAGGCCGTAGACCACTCATATAAACACCTATTAACATATTACAAAGTTTTTATTAGTGTAGGCCGCATAAAGGTTTACTAAATCCAAGGTTTAAGGTTTTCAGTTTGATGGTTAATGACTGCAAGTTTCCCTCTTGGCTGGGCGGCAGGAAATACCCAAATGGTGTGCCGAAAGCTAGGCAACTTTTTAAACTGCCTAATATCTGTGTGTGGTGGAATTGGTATACACATTGGATTCAAGTCCCAATGCTCGAAAGAGATTGAGAGTTCAAATCTCTCCACACAGACCATTGATTCTTTTGTTACTTTTGGAATCACTATATCTGATTAAAAGTAACCACGCGGAAAGAACAATCCTTCTTTCTTAAAAACTTCCTGACGGCCCGGAAAGACGGGCGCAAGCTCTTGATTTTTATAATTGAGAGCTTTATATGGGCCCTTAGCTCAGTTGGTTAGAGCCTCCAGCTCATAACTGGAAGGTCGTGGTTTCGATTACCACAGGGCCCACCATTGCGGGGTGAGTATTGGTTCTCCGCTTGGTTTCATAGGCCAAGTCATCTCAGTTCGATTCTGAGCCCCGCTTCCACCCCATTTCAGCTACAATGACCTACGGGCTCGTGGCTGAAATGTTAAAACTTGCATATACGTCCAAACTTATGCAAGCTCCCAACTCTTTGAGAAGGATGAAGGTGATTGGACTTCCGGTTTTCGGTCCGGAAGAAGTTAAAACCGAACTAATGCTTCTGTAACTCAACTGGATAGAGTACCGCCCTTGTAACGCGGAAGTTGTCGGTTCGAGTCCGACCAGAAGCTCCAACGCAGATTGTTGAGTGATTTAACTGCGTAAAATAAATAAAATTACATTATAAAAAGCTTTTCCTTCGGGAGTAGCCAAGGATATGTTAGGGATAAGTATTTTTGGTGAGTAAGCAAATCTGTTTGCGGTGAGCAGAGCGTCAGCTAAAAACCGCTTTATGGCAAAGGTGATGTAAGAGTGAACCATCTTCGTTTTGCTATGACGAAGTTATGCAGGTTGGAGTCCTGTCCTTGCCGCCACAACAAATTATTTAATAAATAGAACGTATACAAATTTAGAGAGGGTGATTAGTTGATTTAATAATATGTTATGTACAACTCAGCAAAAAGGTACTACAACGGAGCTACATTGTATCTTAGATGTGACTAATCTTGGATATAGATGTTTAAGGCCCGTTGATGATAGTTCTAAGTATGACGTAGTAGTAGATTTAGACAATGGCACATTTACTCGTATCCAGTGTAAAACCGCTTCTTGGGTGTTAGATACTCAGGAACCAAATTCCGCTTTTGACATATCTACCTGTAGTACGACAAGCAACAATAAATCTATTTCTCGCCAGAAATATTCTAAAGACGATATCGACTACTTCTATACTTGGTTTCAGGGCCAAGGCTATTTAGTCTCCATTGAAGAAGCCACTGGAACAAGTTTTAGATGGAGATATGACTATCCGCTCACAGGACAAAAGAAGGGAGTTCATATCGCAGACGATTACAAAATAGAGGATATTCTATCTTCAATAACCGAATGAAAGGAAATGGTATTATGGGCCGTAGGCCGAAAGAAGCAATTCAGAAGTCAATTCCATCTTCCGAGAATGGGCCGAGAGTTATACACGAAACGGCCTCTGGGCAAATATATAAAGTAACAGAAAATTTAAAGACGAAAAAGCATACTTTATGGAAAAATCTTGACGGAGGTTGGCAGAAATTGAAATCTGCCGATTCACCATATGATTTATACGAACTCATCGACTATGAAAATTAATGTAATGGAGGAAAAACAACATATTCATGCCAGCTGAAAATATGCAGATTGACGAAAACGCACTAGAAAAGATTGCAGAGTATATGAAAGTTCCTGTTGAGACGATTGAAGTTCTAAACATTCGGAATCACTTTTTCGGGCCGAATCGGATGCTTGTCTTCTCTCAGGACGGGTTTGTTTATAGTCATGATACGTCAAATTATATCGCATGGTTCCAGCTTAATTGCATGAAGGATGAGAATACTGTAGACGGATTCTCCAAGAAGCTAGATATCGTAAGATATAAGGTTGACGAAGACGTTCGCGATATCCATGTAGAATAAACGCATAAACCTACTAGAGTGATGGGTAATTACAGCCCATCACTTTTTTTGTGCATTTTTCATGAAATTTTGCACATTTTTTGTGCTTTTTTCCACTTGATTTCACACATTTTTCCTGTTATAATAGGAGACACTGATAGAACAAAATGATTTGAAAGGAGAACAAAAATGCACATTTATTTTGATAATGCGGCCACAACACCATTGTATCCGCAGGTTAAAGAAGTAATGATAAAGTTACTTGATGAATATGGCAACGCTTCTGCCTTGTATAGTCAAGGTTTTAAGGCCGCAGAGCGATTAGAAAAAGCTAGGTGTGATATTGCACAATGTATCGGCGCAAAGCCAGAAGAGATTTATTTTACCTCTGGTGGAAGCGAATCTGACACGCAAGCGCTTATGACTATTATAAATTCTTCTAGCTCGGATGGCACAATTATTACATCTAATATTGAGCATTCTGCGGTATTAAATACGGCCAATAGAATTAATAATGAATATCCACATCATAATATTATTCTTGTGCCGTGCAACCATCGTGGGTTTGTCAAAGAAGTGTCTCTACAAAAATGTTTCAATAACAATAATAGTGGCTTAGTCAATACACTTGTAAGTATTATGATGGTCAATAATGAAATTGGAACTATCCAAGACATTAAAGAGTTGACGAAGGTGGCGCATTGGAATAAGGCAATTATGCACACAGACGCCACTCAAGCTATGGGGCATATTCCTATTGATGTGAGTGATTTGAATGTAGATATGCTTTCCGCCTCGGCGCACAAGTTCCATGGCCCAAAGGGTGTTGGATTCCTTTATTGCAAGAGCGATATAACGCCATATAATCTTATTTGTGGCGGCTCACAGGAGCGAGGAAGACGTGCAGGGACAGAGAATGTTGCCGGTATCGTTGGAATGGCTGAGGCTCTTAAAATCGCTACTAGACGCATGGATGCAAGCATTGTATATGTTACGGCTTTAAAAAAGAGGATTGAGGACTGGGCCAGCGCAAGCCAATTAAAAAACAGTATCTTCTTTAACACGCCAAGATATTGTACGGCACCTGGCATTTTAAATATTTCTTTTGTCGGTCTTAGCGGCCAAGAAATTCAGTCTATGCTAAATGAACGCAATATCTCAATTTCCACTGGAAGCGCATGTCATTCTGGAGAAAACAAACCTTCTCATGTTCTACAAGCTATTGATAACACTCCCGAAACACTTGAAGGGGCAATTAGAATTAGTTTGTCAGAAATGAATACAATGCAAGAAGTTGAAATGTTCTTACAAGAATTAGAAGCAGTGATTAATATTCTTACAAGGTACAATTAATGCAAAGGCGGTGACAGTGCTTGGATGTTGCTTCGCTGAAAGAATATATTTATAATGAAGATTTAGTAGAAACAGTTTTAGAGAATCTTGACTGTCATCATATTAAAAGACACAGTAATGAATATATTACTTGTGGGAATCCAGACGGAGACAACGCTTCCGCTATTGTTGTTTATCTTACAGAAAACCTAAATACAATTGATTATACTCGTTGCCTATCAAAAACTAAAAAGTCAACAGATTTAATTGACTTAGTAATGTTTTTAAAAGATATAACATTTCCACAAGCAATGAAGTATTTGTGTGAAACTCTTGGGCTGGATTATTATTCTAAGGATTGGGATGATATTCCTGAATCATTACAAATAATTCAAATGTTAAAGTCTATGAATAGCGGCGCTAGTGTTGAAGACTCAAAGCCATTAAAACCGCTCAACAAAAAAATACTTTCATATTATTTACCGTATGGTAACAAGATGTTTGAGTCTGATGGAATCGGGCTTGACATCCAGCGCGAGTTCAAAATTGGGTATGATTGTTGCACAAATAGAATTACAATTCCACTTTTTGATATAACTGGCGAACTTGTTGGAGTAAAAGGAAGATTGTTTAAGGATAATATAACAGAAAACGATCCGCCAAAATACGTGTTTATTTGCCCGTGCAACAAGTCCAAACTATTGTATGGTTATTTTGAAAATCAAAAGTATATCAAAAATAGTAGTTGTGTTTATGTGTGTGAAAGCGAAAAGGCAGTACAACAGTTAGCTGCTGTTGGAATTAGAAATTGTGTAGCAACTGGTGGGAAGACTATTTCTAAATACCAAATAGAGATGTTGACGCGCATGAATGTAGAAATTGTATTGGCATTTGACCAAGACGTTACAAAAGAAGAGCTTCAAGACATTGCAAATATGTTTTTGGATGGCGTACCGGTTTATGCCATGATTGACAAAGAGCATTTAATGGCCGACAAAATGAGCCCGACAGACGATATGAATATTTTTTATAAATTAAGGGACAATTTGGTAAAACTAAAATAGGTGACGATTATGACACGAAAACATAAATCATTTTTTGAATCGGCCAAGGCCGTGAGCAAGATGTCTGATTTTAAGCGTGTCCATATTGGATGTATTGTTACAGATGGGCATAGAATTATTAGTTCTGGCTTTAATACTAACAAGACACATCCAGTCCAAAAAAGACTCAATAAAGAGCGGTTTGATGAAGATACCAGACATACATTACATTCTGAGGTTGCAGCTCTACTTCCTATTATGAAAGAAGATATTGACTTCAATAAAGTAGAAGTTTTTACTTATAGGGAGTATATTAATGGGGGAATGGCCATGTCTAGGCCCTGTCCTTCTTGTATGCGTCTTATTAAAGAACTTGGAATTAAAAAGATTTGGTATACAACTCCAGATGGATACGCTTTTGAGACATTAAAGGATGGTGAGAACGATGATTAAACTCTACGAGGGGGTTGGGCTTAAAGGCTCGTGGAAAAGACGAGCTGGCGCAACTATTAAATGGAAGATTTTAATGCTCGTTGAAGATATACGAATGGCGTGGCAACGCGCCATGTATGGATATTCTCAAAGTGATGTGTGGGATTTAGACAATTACATGGCGAATCTAATGAAGTATGCGCTCAAATCATTTAACGAGAACATGAAGTTTGTATTGCGTGACCCAGATACTGATACTGGGCTGTCTGACAAAGAGGCACACGAAGTAATTGATAGAATTATTACTTGCATTGAAATTTCAAATGATGACGAATTGTGCGCATACAAAACACGCAAACAGCATCAGAAAGAAGCATTTGAACTGTTAGCGAAGTATTGGGACCAGCTATATCTGTGAAAGGGGGATCTTATTATGGGAACTAATTTTTATTTATTCACAATGAACAAAAACATGGTAATTAAACATGCTCCGTATTCCTATCAGATTACTGACGAGCCTGACCTTGGGTATACAATTCATGTTGCCAAAACATCTTATGGTTGGCTTCCATTGTTTCAGGCGCACAAAAATGGTATTGACTCGGTAGAAGAATATAAAGAAGCATACGACACAGGTGAGTATAGAATTTTTGACGAGTATGGAACAGAATATAATTGGGAAGAGTTTGATGAACGAGTTTTAAAATTTAATGGTGGTATTCTTGGTGTTCTACCACGAAAAAAAATTGAGCAAGATGAAAATTCCGAATTTTATGACCCAAAACTTCCTAAGTACAAACCAATTTCACATCAAGATTATAAATACGATCCTGATTATGCGAATGATTATGATGTAGACAAGGATGGATATGAGTTTTGTTTGCGTGAATTTAGTTAAAGAAAGGTAGGGCGATTATGCAACGAGGTATGTATCATCTTGAATTGCGAGATTTTATTCTCTCGCATGATAATTGGGAACAGCTTCTTAGTGAGCCACCATATTCTCTAAAAATTCATAGAAGTAATGGTTTGATTCTTTTTAAATATAATCAGCTATCTTCTGACTTTAATTTAGAAATTGTTAGAGAAGCAAGAGGAATTATTTTTAAAGAAGATACATGGGAATGTGTTTGTCATGCGTTCAATAAATTTGGCAACTACTTAGAAAGTTATGTTCCTGATATTGATTGGAATCATTGCCGAGCATCAGAAAAAATAGACGGTTCATTGATTAAATTATATTGGTGTCATGACAAATGGAATATTGCGACAAACGGCATGATTTATGCTCGTGATTCTGAGCTTGGCAACTCTAAGTATAAAACATACGAAGACCTATTCTTAGCGGCACTTGACCATCTTGGTTATTCTCTTGAAACGTTTGGGTCTTTTCATTTAAATTCTAAGTATACTTATATGTTCGAGCTTGTTTCTCCATATAATCAAGTAGTTATTCCATACGATGACTTTGGTATTTATTATCTTGGGCAAAGAAATATGGAAACTGGCCACGAAGAATATAATCCAATTCGGTTTTTCGGCAGTGGCATTTATCCACCAGAAAATATCAAAAATTTTGAACTTAAAGAGTTTCTGCAACATGTTAGGAATTTACCATGGAATCAAGAAGGGTTTGTGGTTTGCGATGAAAACTTCAATCGTTGCAAAATCAAATCGGACGCTTATATTAGAGCAGCATATTTAAGAAACAACAATCAAGTTACAACAAAAAGATTGATTGATATTGTGCTTGCGAATGAAGTTGATGAATTTTTGACTTATTGTCAGGATTACAAACAAGAAATTGATGATGTTCGTGGTTGTATGGCATGTATGAAGATTTATGCAGACAATCAAGCAGAAATATATAAGAAGGAACTTGGAAACTTGCCCAGAAAAGAATATGTTGAAAAGATATCTAGTGAAGTTGATGACCCATTTTTCAAAGACTTCTTTTTTAAGAATTATAATGATACAATGTCATGGGAAGAATTTACAAGTAATTGGTCGTTAAATAAATGGTGCAAAGTTGTAGAAAACAATATGTGGCGCTACAAAAGACTCATGGAGGTTTTGAAATGACGAAAAGAGAAGAAGATTTATTCGAGCGGCTTAAAAATGATTACGAATATTTGTTTGCGCACGGATACACACCATTGTTTGTTGCGGTGCAAGGGTCTGATAATTATGGTCTTTCTGACGAATATTCAGACATTGACACAAAAGCAGTTGTTATTCCAAACTTTGAAGATGTGTGCCTGAATAGAAAGCCAGTAAGCACAACACATATTCTTGAGGATAATTCACACTTAGATATTAAAGATATTCGACTAATGCATGAGTGTTACTTGAAGCAGAATATCAATTTTTTGGAAGTACTGTTTACGCCTTATCGAATTGTAAATAGCGATTTTGAATTACTTTATGAGCCTGTATTCCAACTAGCGGACGAAGTTGCACACTATAACAATTATAAGGCCGTGCAATCTATTGCTGGCATGGTGTTTGAAAAGTACAAATATCTTTTTAAAGAGACTCCGGCCCAAGTAGAAGATATTCGCAAATATGGATACGCGCCTAAACAGCTACATCATATGATTAGATGTCATGATTTTCTTATTAAGTATATTTCAGGGCGTTCGTATGTAGATTGTTTAAAGGTGAATAACGCCGAAGAATTGATTAAAATTAAGCGAGGTTTGTTTCCATATAAGGAAGCTATGGCTACGGCAAAATTTATATACGAAGATACAATTAAGTTCAAAGAACTTTATATGCAGAATGTACCTTTAAAGATTAGTAAAAGCGTAAAAGATATTTTACAAAATTGTTTGATTAATATCTTCAAGAAACATTTTTTAAAACAGATTGGAGTGTAATGTTATGAAACCTAATTTTATTTGTCTTGTTGGTTTGCCAAATAGTGGTAAGACTGAATTTGCACGCAAATATAGAGCAGAGCATGAAGACGTACATATTTTTAGTTCTGATGCGTTGCGCGAAGAAATGTTTGGAGATGTAAACGACCAAACGCACAATACAGAATTATTCCAGGAATTACACAAGCGCATGAAAGAGTGTTTATCTGAGGGCCACAATGTGATTTTTGACGCCACTAATTTAAGTTCTAGAAAGCGCAAAGCATTTTTGGATACACTAAAAAAGGTTGATTGTAGAAGAGAGTGCCACGTCATTGCAACACGATATGAAGTGTGTTGGTCACGGAACACAGTGAGAGCAAGACATATTCCCGAAGAAGTAATGTACAAAATGCTTACAAAGTTTGAAATGCCATATTATCACGAAGGTTGGGATTTGATTATAGTGCATTATAACGATGTAAATGAGCAGATTGATTTGCAAACTTGGCTTCAAGACATGAAACACTTTGACCAGCATAACGAACATCATACTCTGTCACTTGGAGACCATTGTGAAAGCGCAAAGAAATATCTTGAGGAACATTATCGTTGTGATATTTCACTTTTATATGCGGCGCTTTTACATGATTGCGGCAAACCATTAACTGGTAAATTTTATGATTATAGCGGAAATCCTTCCGAACAAATGCACTTCTATGGGCACGAACATGCTTCTTCATATCTGTCATTGTTTTTTGATTTGCCTGAAAATGTAAATAGAATTTATATGTCTTTCTTAATTTCTAATCACATGCGTCCATTTTTAGCTTGGAGTAAGTCTAAGAAGTCATTTGAGAAGGACAAAAAGCTATTTGGAGATAGAATTATTAAAGACATTAAAATGTTACATGATGCCGACTTAGCGGCACATTAAATGGATGGTGATTAAATGAAAGATAAGAATCATATTCTTAACAAAGAAACACATACATTACACAAACAAGTTCTTGTCGAAGACCCATGGCGATGGTATGAGAAAGATATTATTGATGTATCTATGTGGATTTTACCAGATAATAAAACAGTACGCATTATGTTTTCTTCCATTGATGATACTGCGGTTTGTTGCGACTTTAGCGAATGGAGCGCAGATAGTAATTGGAAATGGATGAAACAATGGAGATGGGATACCATTCCAGAGATTGTTAGCACAGAATGGATGTTTGAACATGGTTTCTATCCATATTAATATGTATGGGTTGAAATATAATTTTTTATCATAGGAGGAATGTGTCGGTCATCTTCCACAGATTCTATACTATGCTTAACAAGTAATTCCTTGGGCGGATTGGCGCACTGTCAGTCCGCCCTTTCTTTGTATATTTTTCACAAGCTACTCGCACTATTTTTGTGTAAAACGCAAATTGATTCCTCATAGCATCTGTGTTACAATTATTACACTCAAAAGAGTACGAAACAACTTCATAAGGCGGTGATTACTATTAACATTGTGGAACGATATTGCACATCAATTATCACAACATTTAAAGATGTTATTTTTACATACGAGAATAATATTGATGTTATTAAACGTTGTGAAGATGAGCAAATGGATTTGGAGCATGAAATCGAACTAGCTTCGCCTAAAAATGCACGGGAAGGATATAAGCTATATAAAGAGCTTAGAGAAGTTCGGTTGCGCAGACGCAAAGCAAAAGATGAGAATCAGCTATTGCATGAGCTATATAACTATTTGAAGAAGAATTTGGACTTCAATAACAAGATGAAGCAAATTCAAGGCAATACCGCAAAAATTTATGAACAGCAACATACAAAAACTTATAAACCAAGAGTGCGACAGGATTTGACTTGCACTGACCAAACATGTATGGCATATAGCCCATTTGAGGAACTATTAGAAAAATTCGAGGCAAATAAAAATAAAGATAAAGGTGGTAAAAACAATGAGTGATAAGCGCTATGTAGTTGAGAAAGAGTTTACGTATAATGATATGCCTTGTGTGTGCGTATTAAACGCAATGGGCGTCCGTTGTGGATATGTAGGCGTTGACAAAAATCATCCTTATTTTGGTATTACTTATGACGAGCAGGGAGCAGATAATATTCGGGCGCATTGGGGATTAACTTTTGCTGGTTTTCCTTACTTTGATGAAGGTAATAGAGACTGGTGGTATTTTGGGTTTGATTGCGGCCACGCATGGGACTTGCACGATTATGACGCAGCATTCAAGGCAGGTCTTATTGATGAAAAGCAATACGAATTTGGTAAAAAAATGAATGAAAAAATGGCAACTGGCGAAGATAACATTACATGGTCGATTAAAGACGTAGATTTTGTTGAACAGATGTGCAGATTCGTTGCAGATCAATTAGAGGTGGTAAAAAATAATGGTAATATTTGCAGTCAGTGATGTTCATGGTTTTTACAATGAAATGATTGAAGCGCTGGACAAAGCAGGTTTTGACAGAAACAATCCCAATCATTTGCTGGTTTCTTGTGGTGACAATTTTGACCGTGGCACAGACGCCGTAAAAGTATATGAATATCTGAATAATATGGATAATTGTGTTTTGATACGAGGCAATCATGAATTGCTGATGAGAGATTGTCTGATGCGAGGCTCTTCAAAATTGCATGACATTACTAATGGAACGACTGATACAATTGTTCAATTTGGAAATAAGTTTTTTAAGGGAGACCCTGAAAGATATTTTTCCAAAGCATGCGAAGCAGTATTGCCTATCTTTAATAAGTTTGATAGTAAGATGGTAAATTATTTTGAGACAGCTCACTATGTGTTTGTCCACTCCTATATCCCAGATACGGAAGATTGGAGAATTTGTAATGATGTACAGTGGGAACAGGCAATGTGGGGCCAACCTTTTATCAGCAGTATGTATTATGGCGTAAAAGATAAAACAATCATTCACGGACATTGGTATAATTCATATTACTGGGCAAAAGTTAATGGCACTTCCGAGTTTGGAGAAGATGCATGTTTCGACATTTGTAGACATAATGGAGCTATTGGTTTGGACGCATGCACTGCTTTTACCAAAAAGGTTAATGTATTGGTTGTTGAGGACGAGCTTTGAAAGGAGTGATTATGTTTGCAATATAAGTTATTTGCAAATAGCGAAAATGATTATGAAAATCCAATTGATACTATTCTTCATAATCGTGGCATTCAAGAGACGGAAGCGTATCTAAAACTAAATGAAAGCTGTATTGAAGGAACATATAATAAACTAGACAATATCGACAAGGCGGTTGAATGCTTCGACAAGCACTTTCTGGCGCACGATGCTATTGCTATTCTTGTTGACAGCGATCCTGATGGTTATACATCTGGCTCTATGATGTACAATTACATTAAAGAAATGGATGCTGCATATCCTGTGTTCTATATGTTACATGAAAAGAACAAAGCGCATGGTTTAAATGATATGGACTTTGATATCCCTAAGAATACAAAATTGCTAATTCTGCCGGATAGTTCCACTAATGATAGTGAAATCTGTAATAAGCTCATTGATTTGGGCATTGACATTATTATTTTAGACCATCACATTGCAGAAGAAAGTGCAAAGAAGTCTAAGGCTATTATTGTAAATAACCAAACTTCTGAGCATTATTCCAATAAAGAGTTTAGCGGCGCTGGCATTGTGTATGAGTTTCTAAGGGCACTCGATAATTATTACTGGCACGAGCATGCCGACAATTATTTAGATTTGTGCGCACTTGGTAATATTTCTGATGTAATGAATTTGGCAACGCCACAAACAAGATATATTGCAGACCAAGGGTTATATAGAATCAAGAATAAATTCCTACAAGCTCTAATTGCGGCGCAAGATTATAGTATGAATGGCGAAGTAACTATTCACAATGTATCTTGGTACATTACTCCCATTGTAAATGCAATGATTAGAATTGGCCCAATTGAAGATAGAGATATTCTATTCAAGGCATTTATCGGCGAAGAGCAAATGTTTGATTACAAAAAGAGAGATGGCACAATTGTTCAAGAAAATATCTATGAGCATGCCGCTAGACTTTGTAAGAACATTAAAGGTGTGCAAGATAGAGCTAGAGACAAGCTACTTAATGATGTACATGATGACGCCAATCCAGACGATAAAGTTGTTATGTTACAAACAGACAATCCTAATAGTGGTATTCTTGGTCTTAGTGCTATGAAGCTTGCTGATATGATGAAGCGTCCTGTTATTATTGTTAAGCCGTTTAAAAAGAATGGTGTGCTAGAACTTTCTGGAAGTGGGCGCAACTTTAACAATTCTCCTATTGAAAGCCTGAAAGATCAAATTGACCACACAGGATTGTTTACACTGGCGCAAGGCCACGCTAATGCTCTTGGAGTTTCTTTGTTGCCTGAAAACTTTGAAGCGGCCAGACAATGTTTTAATAAACAGCTCAAAGACATAGAATATGATTCTAATTATATTTGTGACTTCGTGCTTGATGCAGACGAACTAGAAGTTCCTTTTGTGCAAAAAATTCATAATGCACGTTATATTTGGTGTCATGGTGTAGAAGAGCCACTTGTCGCAATTGAAAATATTGTATTATCCAGACAAGATATTTTTGTTATGGGCAAAAATTATGACAGTATTGGATTTACTTACAATGATATCCGATTTGTACAATTTAAACTCAAGGATGGAGACCCCATTTACGATTTTATCAATGAATGGGAAGGGCAGAAAGACGATATGATTAATGTAGATGTTGTTGGAGAATGCAGTATTAATACGTATAAAGGTATGATGCAACCACAATTTGTGATTAAAGATTTAAATATTTCTTGGAGGAAACCGTAATGAGTAAAGAATTAGTTCTCACTCAGTATCAGGCCGAAGTTGTTTTGATCAACGGAATGGAAGAATGGTGCAGGCCGTTTAACTGGATGGACGAATCTCAAGTTACAGATAGTATGGCTTATTTGCAGGTAGGATTGAAGTCATTTGAAACATTTGATGGATGGATAATTCCAATAACTTCTGTGCTAAAATATAGGATTGTGCAGTCAAATAAGATGTTGTGTAGTATAAATGTGAAGTCAGGCAGAACGTTCTATACAGAAGACGAGATTTCACGATTTATTCAATATGTAGATTGATATAAGTTGGAGGGTATGTTATGATTTTAGCAAACAAACTTTATAGCGGTGAAGCGCTAAACGAAGCCGAACTACATTTTCTGGCAACTGGATATTGTTTTTCTAACATGAAAAACATTATTGATAAAGAAGATATTGACGCAATTACATTCATTGATGAACAAGATGGAGATAGTGGTAGATGGACAAAACATAAGACAACAATTTTCAAAGTTAATAATGACTTATGGTGTGTTGAATAGGAAGAAGGGTTGACGGAATATCAAGAAAATGAGTTCTACGACCAGCCATATCGAGTTAAATGTATCGAAGACGTTGTAATTGTAAAGAAGTATATTCCAATTAACTAAATTGTGATTAAGGAGGAAAGTAAGCAATGATTACCAAAGAAGTATTTGTACAGACAATGCTACAGCTACAAGAACTAGATGAAAAGTATAATAAGATTGATAGTGCGCTAAGAGAGTTAGACAGTAATTTCTGTTCATTTTATCCTTTAGAGCCTTTTAATATTGTAGTTAATATACTAGAAGAGATTTTCCAAGATAATGACTATAATCTGAGTTATTTTGTTTATGATTCTAATTGGCTTGAAGGATGTAAGAACGGCAAGAATTCTATTTTCGATGCAAATGATAAGGATATTACCCCGAAGTCTTGGGAAGAAGTGTATGACTTTTTGGTTGAAAATATGAAAGAAAGCGGTGAAAAGGAATGACACTAAACATTTTACATGATGAAATGATTAAGGCCATGAAGAGTGGCGATAAGTTCCGCAAAGATGTAATTGCAGATATTATTAGTGATATTAAGACTTCGGCCATTAACAATAAGTGCATGGACAATATTACCGAAGAATTTGTAGATAAAATGCTCACAAAGTATAAGAAGACTGCTCAAGAGATGATTGATACGTGCCCTGCCGATAGAATTGGAACATTGGCGCAATATAAGAATAGACTAGAAATTGTCGATGAGTTTGCGCCTAAACTAATGGATGATGAGCATACTATTAGAATGCTATTGCAGAAGTGGACAATGGAGAGGATGATTGCCCTTACAAATGCAAATCGGGGCCAAATCATGAAGATTGCAAAGCAGGAAATTGGCAATGTGGCCAATATGAAGATAGTAAACAAGGTATTATCCGAAATGATTAAGGAGTTTGCGCCATGAGGATTTTAGTAGATAAGATGCCAACATCGCCAGAAGATTGTGTGTTTTGTGCTGGGTACAAGGAAAGTACATGGAAAGCGTATTACGTATGCAGAGTCGACCCAAACTACCGGTGTGTACACACTAATTTCTGTCCATGTTGTAAAGAATTAGTTAGGGGTGATGATAATGACGTTAGCCGAGTTAATTCCAATGATTGTGCAACATGCCAATGAATATGCGAGAGAGGGGTACGAAGATGTTAATGGAGACGGAACGCTTCAAAAGTGTAAAGTTTTTGAAGTAACGCCAAGTGTTATTATCCAGTTCTGTCAAGATAATAATTTGCCGTTACCGGATGAATTTTTAAATAGTACCATTGAGGTGTAATTATGGATAGTAGTCATAAATATTTGTTAGAAGTGTTTGACGAAGATCATATTCCTTTTCCGTATAGCGAAGAAGACTATGCGGCATTTGATCGAAGAGACACTTATAATTTAGATGATACATTTGCGTGTTGGCTTTATGAAAGACTGAGATATTTCCAAGACAACGCTTGTATTGATCTCACTTACCACACATTCGAGATTGATGATGTTGTATTAAATCAAGAGCAATGTATTCAAAGAATGATTGACGATTGCAAGATTATTATGACTTGTGACATCATGGACGACTATGAACTTATGGAAAACGCCAAAAATGACTTGCTTAATGTATTTAGTAAAGTATTTTGGGCAATGTGGTGGTGAAGGAGGTTATAATGAGCAAAATCAATCAAGTTCAAGAGTTGACACAAGACTTGTTATACTATTGTCATCTTTATTATGATTTAGATTCTCCTGCCATTTCTGATAAAGAATATGATGAAAAGTTTGACGCTCTATATAAGCTAGAAAATGAAGCAAATTATTGGCTTGCAAACTCTCCAACGCGCAAAGTGCAAGGACAAGTGCTTGATTGTTTCACAAAAGTTAAACATAGTAAACCAATGCTTTCTGCGGCCAAAACAAAAGACACCAATGAAATTAAAAAATTCTTGGGCAATCATAAGTTTTATTGCAGTTACAAGCTCGACGGAATGACACTTGTCACTCGTTACTCTAATGGTCAATTTGTTCAAGCCGTAACTCGTGGCACTGGTCTTGTTGGCGAAGACGTGACTGAACAGGCCAAGATGATTACAAATTTGCCCATGACTATTCCATATGATGGAGAGCTTGAACTACGTGGAGAATGTGTAATTTCATGGGAGAATTTCAAAGAAATAAATAACAAATTGCCAGAACCATATTCTCATCCACGAAATTTGGCGGCTGGCTCAATTAGAAATCTAGACACAAATATTACAAAAGATAGAAGGCTTTCCTATGTTGTGTTTGAATGTGTTACAGACCTAAATGATGTAGACGGCCTATGCAATTCTAAATACTTAGAATTAAAATGGCTAGAACAAATCGGTTTTGAGGTCGTAAGATGCCATGTTGGGGATGTTGATGATTGTGTAGCGACAATGACGCCAGAATTATATCAGTATCCTTGTGATGGACTGGTCTTTGAACTTGATGATAGACTATATTCTAAGTCACTGCCAGCCACATCGCACCATGAAGGTTGTAGAATGGCCCTAAAGTGGAAAGACACTGTATATGAGACTATTCTTAGAGATGTAGAGTGGACTCCAACTAGAACTAGAATCATTTCACCAGTTGCTATCTTTGACGAAATTGATTTAGATGGCGCGCTAACAACTAGAGCTACGCTTCACAATCTTTCTATTATTGAGCAACTTGAGCTTGGCATTGGAGATACTATTACTGTATATAGAAGTAACATGGTAATTCCAAAAATTGATGACAATTTAACAAGAAGTAATACTTTAGTTATTCCTTCTACTTGTCCATGCTGCGGCGCTCCAACTACTATTAAAATGACTAATAATAGTAAAGTGCTAATGTGTACAAATGAAGATTGTCCGGCCACACGAATTGCTCAATTTGAAAACTTTGTATCTCGTAAGTGCATGAACATTGAAGGACTGTCGTCGGCCACGCTTTCTTTGCTACTTTCTCACAGTTATCTAAGCGATTTCAAGTCTATTTACGAGCTTGAGCGGCACAAGAATGAACTTACAAAGCTACCTGGAATGGGCGCTAAATCGGTCGAAAAACTACTAGTAAACATTGAAAAATCAAAAGATGTGACACTAGATCATTTTATTTGCGCCCTTGGTATTCCTAATATTGGTGCGTCAGCCGCCAAGACTATTGCTCAATATTGTCATGGAAATTGGGACGAGCTTTATACTTTGTTTGAAACTACGGACGATTGGACATTCTTAAAAGATTTTGGGCAAGTAATGAGCAATAGCATGAATGAATATCTTGATAACAACACTGATGAATTTATTGACTTAGCTGAAATGATGCGCTTTATTGAGCCAAAGCAACATGAAGTGAGTGACAATCCATTTATGGGTAAAAACATCTGTGTTACTGGAAAACTAATTCAATTTACTAGAAAATCTATCAATGAAAAAATTGAAGAGCTTGGCGCAAAGCCAGTAAGTTCCATTAGTACGAAAACCGACTATTTATTATGTAACGAAGCATCTACTTCCACTAAGTATAAGAAAGCTACAGAACTTGGCATCCCTGTAATTAGTGAGGTTGAATTTCTAAAAATGATTGGAGAATGAGATTATGAGCAAGCCTGAAATGCATTATAGAAATATTGTTCTAAGCGAGAATATTACGTCCGAATCTGTAAAGAGTGTTCTAGAAACAATTATGCAAATTAATTGGGATGACGAACAAAAAGAAGCAGATTATAAAGATTGGGAGCGCAAGCCCATTAAGTTATTCATTAACTCTTTTGGCGGCAGTGTATATGACGGACTTAGCCTAGTAGATGTAATTAAGCAGAGTAAGACCCCTGTATATACCATTTCTATCGGCTCTAGCATGAGTATGGGATTCTGGATTTATCTTGCGGGGCATAAGCGTTTTGTTGGTGAAAACACTACTTTAATGTTCCATGATATTACTACGTGGGTTTGGGACAAAACCGCAGCTGTTAAGCAAGAGCTAAGTGAAATGCTAAGACTGCAAAAGATTATTTGTAATGAAATTGTAAGCACTTCTATGGTCAAGCAAGAGACACTAGATGATTATATCAATAGAAAGGCAGAATGGTATATTCCTGCCGCCGAAGCTATCAATCTAAAGCTTGCAGATGGGTATTACAAAGAGGAGTAATGAGTATCTAGCTCGTTAAAATGCACAAAAATTACAACCGGCAATTGGGAATTTTCTCCCTTTTTGCCGGTTGATTTTTTAGCGAAAATTTGGTACAATACATGAACAGAATAAAATCATCGCAAGGAGGTATAGGCATGGAATTAAACGAACAGCAAAAAAAAGGATTGGATATTGCCGTTAAGCGATATCGAGATAAAAAGCCATATACTATATTGGCGGGACCGGCTGGCACGGGCAAAACTTTTACTGTCAAATATATCATTAAAGAGCTTGGGCTAGACCCGGAGAAAGACGTTGCGTATTGCGCATACACAGGAAGGGCCGCACAAGTCCTTAGAAACCACGGAAATCCCGGCGCTATGACAACACACAAATTGCTCTACAAGTCCAGAGAGATGCCAAATGGGACGTATATGCATACTCCACGTCAGACGCTAGAGCAAGACTACAAGCTCATTGTGTGTGATGAGATTAGTATGCTTCCAAAGAGCTTTTGGGAGTTAATGCTTACACATGGAGTGCATGTAATTGGGCTTGGAGACCCAGAGCAGTTGCCTCCGGTCGTAGATGATAAAAAGGACGTACAACATCTATTAGACCATCCGCACATTCTCTTGACTGAAATTATGCGCCAGAGTGAAGATAGTGAGATTATAGATTTGTCCATGAGAGTAAGACATGGAGAGCCATTAAAATATTTCAAGGGTAGAGACGTGTCTGTTGTACCTAAGAAAAGTATTGGTTGGAATACTATGTTAAGCGCCGATATTATTCTTTGCGGCACCAATAGAACTAGAAGAGAGTTAAATGACATATATAGAATGAAATATTGGGGCAATGATGTGCCAGACCATCCTATTGAAGGTGATAAGATTATTTGTTTAAAGAACAATTATGATTATTGTGACAATGACAACAATCCACTGATTAATGGAGGTCTAGGCACAATTTCAAATATTCAGTTGAAGAATACAAAATTGTTTAAACCTAAAATGATTGCTAATTTCAATTCGTTTGAGTCTGGAATATTTAAACAAATTCCTATGGATTATAATTTGTTCTTAAATGGAGAAACTACAATCAATAAAGATAATTGGTACGAATTTAAAAGGGCGCAAAAGCCATGTTGGTTTGATTATGGTAATGTTATTACTGTTCATAAGAGCCAAGGCTCTGAGTTTGATAAAGTTATCTTGTGCTTAGAAAGTTTTCCATTTGACCCTGAGACGAGAAGAAGATTTATTTACACGGCAATTACACGAGCTAGAAAAAAATTAATAATTATGATGTGAAAGAGGGCTGGAATATGAATAAAGTGATTATTACTATGGATGATGGGTCTACCATTGTTTTTAGAAATGAGAATGGACTATCTGAGAAAAATATGTTTAAAGCTATTTTTAATGGTGTAGATGGCAATAATATTAGATTTAATAGTGTGACAGACATTAAAGGTGACACTGTCTATTATAGATGCGATAGAATCAATAGTGTCAGATTTATGAATTCTTAAAATTAGTATGAAATCGTTATAAAGGACGGTGATTGAATGTCGAGTAGCTTACATACACACTCTTATTTTTCAATTCTAGATGGGTATAGCTCGCCCGAAGAAAATCTTAAAAGGGCGTCTGAGTTAGGCTTAAAAAGCATTGCCATTACTGAACACGCAGAGGTTACTTCTTGGTTATATTACGCCAAAGCCGCAGAAAAATATCCAGATATTAAAATCTTGTATGGTGTTGAATTATACGAGTGTGAAGATAGGCAGATTCAAGACAAAGACAACAAATATTGGCACTTAATTGCAATTGCAAAAAATGATAATGGTAGAGTGGCTTTAAATAGAATTGTATCCCTTGGGCAACTTCATGGATTTTATTATAAACCCCGTGTATCTATCTATGATATCGCGCCATACGCAGACGATCTTATCATTTTAAGTGCTTGTCTGGCGTCTAAATTGTCTAGAACAGAAGATTACAACAAATGCCTGGAATATGTTCATGAATATAAGAAATTGTTTCCTAATTACTTTTTAGAGATTCAGGCGCACGATAATGAAACACAGGCGGCATACAATAAAAAAGTAATGCAACTAGCCCAAGATACTAACACTAAGGTAGTTGTTACAAACGACGTACATGCCGCCACAAAGCATGATTTGTACTATCAATCATATTATTTAAGAATCGCCCATGATAAAGAAACAGAATCCGAGGTTTATGAAGGTTGTTATTTCATGAGTGACGAAGAAATACATGAAGTGCTTGATAAACAAATTGGCGCAGACAAAGTAACCGAGTGTTTACTTAATACTGATTTAGTTGCAGATATGTGCGAAATTGTCAAGCAACCTTTCGGAGAGCCAGAGTTGCCAGAAATTGATGTTCCAGATGGATTTTCTTCTACAAATGAATATTTGCATCACTTAATCGAAATTGGTTGGCATAAACGTGGTATGGACTTGTGGGACGAAGAAAAGCAACAATTATATAGAAAGCGCATTGAAGAAGAGTTATATGTCATTGAGACTAAAGACTTCGTGTCGTATTTCTTAATTATTTACGACTATATTAACTGGTGCAGACAAAATAATGTTATTGTAGGCCCAGGCAGAGGTTCGGCGGCAGGTTCTTTGGTTTTGTATTTGATGTATATCACAAACCTCGACCCTATCAAATATGAATTGGACTTTGGTCGTTTTCTTACTATTTTGAGAAAAGACCTGCCTGATGTCGATGTTGATATTTCTGATAGAGCAAAGGTTATCAATTATCTAACTCAAAAATATGGTGAAGACAAGGTTGTTCAGGTCATGAATGTAGTTTATACTACGCCAGTAACATCTATTAGAGATATTGGTAAAATCCTTGGATTTCCTTATGCTGAAATGGAAGCTATTAGTAAAACGTTCGTGCAAGATACATGGGACGAATGCTTAAAAGCTAATGCTTCTGTTGCACAAAATCCCAAATATAAAGAATTGCTAGATATCGCAGGGCACATTTCTAATAGACCAAGAGGATACGGAATCCATGCTGGAGGATGTATTATTGCAAAGCATGATATTTATAATTATTTGGGCATTAGAAGAGGACAAAATGGAGAACATGTTATCTCATGTGATAAACATTTATGTGAAGAGATTCACTTGGTCAAACTTGATATCCTTGCAGTGCAATCTCTAGTCGTTATTAACGAAGTGCAACAAGACGCAGGAGTTTCGGATTGGGAGTTGGATATTAACAATCCTGCTTTTGAGAACGACCAAGCAATGTATGATATGATTTGTAGTGGACGCACATCGGGTCTATTCCAAATTGAAAGCCAAGGAATGATTGACCTGATTTCTAAACTACAACCACGTTCTTTAAATGAGTGCGCGGCCCTAGTTGCTTTGTATCGTCCTGACGCAATGCCAGCAATTGATGGCTACATTGATAGTAAAAATAATCCACAGCACATCCATTATATTCATCCAGATATGGCGCAAATACTAAATGATACATTTGGCCAAAACATTTATCAGGAACAGTCAATGAGAATGACAAAAGTATTTGGGGGCCGAGATGACGCAGGGGCAGACAAAATGCGCAAATGTCTGGCCCGAAAGCAGCCTGAAAAGGTGAAAGAAGAAGTTGGACTATTGCACGAAGAGATTTTGGAAAACGGATATTCTAAAGAAGTAGCAGACCATATTTGTGAAGAACTATCTGCAAAAGGCGGATATGGGTTGACGAAAGTTAGGCCCCTTATACTGGCGACAGTGTAAGCAAACACCGAATATGCGGGGACGTCCTTAGAGCTTTATATACCAAAGTGTAACAATTATAAAGATTGGATAATCCGCAGAGATAGCCTATATTGCATAGGAAGCTCTCAACGACTACCAAGGTGTATCTCTCAGAGATAATGGTATAGTCTAATCCCTTTTAAATACTGCGAAAGCAGGGGTATTTATGTTAACAAAAGTCACGCCGCTTGCTACGGATATATTTGTATGCAAACAGCTTATTTAAAGGCGCATTATAGTTCTTTCTTCTTTAAGGCACTATTCAATCTTAATAAGAACAAACCTGGAAAGTTGAATAAATATATTATTGATGCGCACTCCTTTAATGTCAATGTTCTTCCTCCAAATATTAACAAGTCTCAAGTAAATTTCTCTGTTGTTGATAACCAAATTCTTTTTGGCCTATCTGCTATCACATCTATTGGAGAGACCTTCGCGCAAAACATTATTGAAGAACGTGATAGACATGGCAACTTCAAAAACTTTAATGATTTCGTAGAGCGTATTGGGCCATCTAAGTCTCAAATTATTGCTTTAGTAAAGTCTGGTGCCATTCCTACACATAATAAAAAACAATTTTTGATTCAGTATTTTAAGTCACAGTATGAGGCCCGTGAATACAAACCTGTCTCTACTTTGCCCACGAAAAGTAAGCTTTTGCTAGAGTGGGACATTGACACAGAAGAATATAAAATTGGTAGACGTGTAGATAAAGAAGCAGTACTCAAGATTTATAATCAAAAGAAGAAAGAAGTATTTGATGCTGAACAAAAGGTTAGATATCAAACATATATTGATGAATGCAATGAAAAATATTTAACTGACGAGCAATACTGGGAATTTGAAACAATGCAATTCTTTATTAGTGATGAGAATCCATTTGAAGAAGCATATCAAATTATTTCTGATTTTGATGAAGTTGAGGTCGGTGAGAAGTGTGTAGTTGTTGGTGTTATTTCCAAGATTCAGAAAAAGAAAACTAAGAGGGGCCAACAATATGCGTATATCAATTTATATGGCACGTCTTTATTGGAGTGTACTGTGTGGCCTGATGCGCTTAAAAAGTTTGGTGATTTATTAGTTAAAGGCCAACAGATTGCCGTACTTTGCAAGAAGGATGGGGACGATAAAGTGATTATTGACAAAATCAAACCTTACAAACAATGGCTCGACACCATCAAATCTAGGAAAAAGCATACAAAAACATTCTAACATTTTTGTGCAAATTGCCGGACGCTATGTTCGGCTTTTTGCATTGACAAAACAAAATTGCTGTGGTACAATATATACACATCGAACGAAAGGGGGTACACAATATGGACGAAAATAACAAGACCGTAGAAACCAAGCAGAACGAAATGTCATCCGAAGACCTAAAGGAAGCCACTCGTCAAGTGCTAGAGCGCATTAGAACGCAGAGTATGCTTCTTGGCGCACAAGCTATTAGTTCTGTAATTCTACAAAAGATTGAGGCATGGCGCAAGCAGCCCGGTAAGAGAACGCTAAACGATTGCAAGCGACTAATTAAAGACCTTGAAGCTTATTGTACTATCGGGATTAGCAAGAAAGTAAATCTTGATGGTACGACTTCGGACAAAGAAGAGTAAATTATTTGCACAAAGAGGTATTTCTTATGAAGATCAAAATTCTGCCCTATGAACAGGCCAAAAAAGAAGAACTTGTTGCCAGAGGCAAATATACATCCGACACTCCATATTGTTACGGCATTTTTGACGGCTGGCCGTGCTGGGGACAAATTGTAGAAGTAGACGAGTATCTTGAAGACACGAAGATGTGTAAAGTAAATTCATATTACATTCCTTCGTGGATGTATGAAGAGGTGCAAGAGGACAACTAAGATGATGGACAAGATTTATGCAGAAATGTATTGTTCCGCCATTGGTTCTACAGAGGTACAATTCTATGTCGAGAGTGGAACGAGCGATGAAATCATTATGCAAAAGATTCGTGACGTGCTTGGCCTTGAAATCACTTACAAGCGAGAGCAGTTAGACAAGCCGTTATTCGCTATTCATTCAACAGAAACTAATGAGTATCTTGAGAAATGTGATTATGTAGCAAAGACACCAAAATGGACTAATCAAAAATGTTGTGCCAGGTTTTTTGAAACAAGAACAGCGGCAATGGAGTATCTTGAGTATTACCTAAAAGACCAGTTCATTGATCAGTGTCGTATCAAGAAAGTGGAAGATTAAAAATGGAAACAAAATATATACGCGCAAAAGCTACTAGCCACTATTCTGTTAGCGCACAGCAACTAATTAATTCCGTGCAAAATATCATTGATAGCGCAATTAGCTATGGATATGATTCGGATGGCGGCGAATACCGTAGTGTAGTTCTTAAAGACTTACAAGAAGACATGAAAACATTTCTCAAAATCACTGGCTTAAATAAGCTATATGAAGTTAACGATGACATGTTCTCATTGAAGAAAGAATTCAAATAACAATTGGGGTGAACGTATTGGATACTAGAATTAATTACATTTCTAGTGCGTGGACGCGCATTAAAAACCATTGCCGCACAACAGTAAATAAAAAGTTTACTGAGGCAGAACCTTCTCATAAGTTTAAGCAAGACCTTTTAATTGCAGAACATTCTCCGATTAGATGTCTTGAAGTTGACTGGACATGGGAAGACATGGAATATTGGGTCAGCACAGAACATAGTAGACATAAGTATGAAAAGTTTATCACTACTCAAAGAGATGATAGAACTGACAATCCTATTCCTAGACGTGAGAAGCCGCAAGGCGCACCTGTTAATTATGATGGCTACGCAAATGCACAAAATCTTATTGATATGATGCGCAAGCGTTTGTGTTTTCAGGCCACTAAAGAAGCAAGAGAGGCCGCAGAAGACCTTAAAAGAAAGATTAAACAAAATGGAGAGCCTGAACTAGCCTTTGTGCTACAAAAGAATTGTATCTATCGTGGCGGATGCCCTGAAATTAATAAATGCCCGTATTGGCAAAAGTTTCGTGAGAGACATCCTGACATTGACCTGTTAAATATTGAAGAAAGATACAAGGCCGCTGAAAGTGAATTCGATTATTATCAGGAGGACAACAAAAATGATTAAGTTTGCAAAGCTACACGAAGACGCAAAGATTCCCAACAAGAAGAGCGAAGATGCAGGATATGACCTTTGGGCCTGCTTCGATGAAGATTTTATTGAAATCAAGCCTAATGAGTCCGTACTTATTCATACTGGCATTTGTACTTGGTTCCCCAAGGGCTATGTCATGATTCTAAAGGAACGGTCTAGCACTGGCAAGTATGGCATTAGCGTTCGCTCTGGTGTAATTGATTGGTCTTATAGCGGAGACATTGGTGTTTGTTGGACTAATTGTTCTAATCAGACGATTTACATTTCTAAGTTGCCAGAAGAAGAGCTATATCACAAGGTGCATCGTGAGCCAGGTTCTTGCACAGTTTATAGCTACAATAAAGCTATTGCTCAAGGTGTTGTAGTTCCTGTTTTTGACGGCAAGGTTGTAGAGGTGTCTCCTGATGAAATTCAACAGAAGGGTTCTGATAGGGGAACAAATGGCTATGGTAGTACAAATAAGAATGAGCGATGAAAATTCATTAAACGACACAATGTAAACGACACAGAATTTAATTATAAATTTTTTAAGGAGAGTGATTAAATGACTGTTGTAAAACGTGATGGTAGAAAGGTGGAATTTGACAAACAAAAGATTCGTCTAGCGGTGCTACAAGCATTTAATGAGGTGGACAAAGAAGAAACGAGTTACGCCAAAGAGAAGTCAAGAGATATTGCAAATTATATTGAAGAATATGCAAAAAATGCCGATAAAGATTTGTCTGTAGAAGAAATTCAAGATATGGTTGAAGACAAGTTGATGGCCAGTAATCGTAAGGATGTTGCTAGAAGTTATGTGATTTATCGAAACGACAGACAGAGAGAGCGCGAAAAGTATAAGTCTCTAATGAAGCAAGTAGGCGAAAAACTTCGGGCAACCAATGTTGTAAATCAAAATGCTAATGTGGATGAAAAGAGTTTTGGAGGAAGAACCGGAGAAGCAGCAGATGTGCTAACAAGGCAATATGCTTTGGAAAATTTAATTTCTCCTATGGCGCGGAAGAATCATGAAAATAATGAAATTTATATTCATGATTTATCTTCCTATGCAGTAGGAAATCACAACTGCCTAACGGTTCCTATTGATGACTTACTTGCTAAAGGATTTAATACTAGACAAGTAGATATTAGACCTGCTCAAAGCGTTAGTACCGCATTCCAATTAGTTGCTGTCATTTTCCAGCTTCAAAGTCTGCAACAATTCGGTTAAAAACCCTGCCGAAGTAAAATCTCTTAAATTGCTGGGACACCCTTAGAGCTTTATAAACCACAACGGAAATGTAATGTTAGACGTGACGGTGTAAAAATTATAAAGATTGGGCAATCAGCAGCGAAGACTCTTCATAATATCTTTTATATTAAATATAGGAGATGTTTATATGGAAAAGAGAGTAATACTTAATAACTTAGAGACTCCTTTTTGGATTGATTCAACTGGGAGACTACGAAACGAAAACAACAACCATTGGTTAAAGGGTGGGACGAATAAAGGTTATCATTTCTATAATGTATTCTTTAAAGGAAAACAGTATACTTTATATACTCATAGATTGGTTGCTGAATATTTTTTGCCAAATCCTGACCCTGAAAATTTCAATATTGTTCACCACAAAGATAGCAATAAATTAAATAATAATTTAAGCAATTTGGAGTGGATGTCTGTCAAAGAGCATAATAACATACATGCGCAAAGGCACTTTGTCCAAAAGATATATATTGACAATGAAGAGATCAATATTAGTGAATTAAAACAGTTTAGAGATTCACCATATTATGCTTCAAAAGATGGGCAAATTTATAATTTAGACAAAAATATAAAAATGCGTTTTGAGAATAGCGGGAACTATTTTCGGGTTCAATGTCAGTACAACTTAAATGGTAAGCATTTTCAAGTACATAGAATTGTCTATGAGTGTTTTAAAGGGCCGATACCAAAAGGGCAAGAAATAAACCATATTGATGGCAATCCTCACAACAACAATATAGATAATTTAGAGCTTGTAACTCATGTTGACAATTGTAAAAAAGCTTATCACAACAATATAAGAGTATATTCTAAAAACATTGAAACTGGAGAAAAAAACACTATTCTTCAACTTCTGAGGCTTCTAGACAAGTACTTGGTTATAGAGACGGAAGAAAAATTCCTAAAGCCATAGAAGAAAAAGAATTGTTTAAAAATTGTTATTGGTATTATGAAGAGTAACGTTCATCGACTATTATGTAGCGAAAGCGAAAAAGGAGACACTTATATAAAAGTGAAGATATAGTCAGTCTTGTTATGAAAGTAACAAGAAAGCAGAAATGGGGGTTTCTGCAAGTCATTTAGATTGGTCTATGGTTCCTTATGTTCGTAAGAGTTTTAGAAAACATTATATTGATGGTTTACAGTATATTGAAAACATTTCTAATCAAGAACTTTTTGACCATATTCCAGATAATGCTGGGATTGAAGACAATGAATATATGGTGTACGACAAAGCCTACAAGTACGCTTTAGATATGACTAAAAAAGAAATTGGTCAGGCTGTTGAAGCTATGATGCACAACCTAAATTCTCTGCAAAGCAGGAGTGGAAATTAAGAAATTGGTTTCCCTAAAGAAGAAATTCTTTAGTAAAAAATTGAGCAAAATCGGTAAACCCTAAAAATTATTTGATATCTTAATAAAATCTCAAAAATACAATAATTCATGGCAATACCGAGGTACACTAACAGATTGCGCAAGGCTGTTAGTCACCGTAACGCGCAGGTGGTGAATAAATATAATCCGCCCAAGAGTGCTCAACCCCTAACAGACAATGCTGAGGGTGAAGATGTGCGCTACACTGGAATGGAAACGACCATTCGATGAAAATGAGAGAAATCTCCAGAGCATAGGATAAAAAGCCTATGGATAATAACTATTGCAATTACCTTTTAGTTCTATCAATTACGGCACTTGCACTCTTCTAGAAGGGCGCATGATAATCAAGGCGATTCTTGAAGCGTCAATCAAAGGTGTTGGAAAACTACATCGTACTAGCATCTTCCCCTGTCATATTTTCCAAATGATGAAAGGCGTTAATAGAGAACCTGGAGACCCAAATTACGATCTTTATAGATTAGCTTTGCGTTCCACGGCGCAAAGACTTTATCCGAATTATGCTAACTGTGACTGGAGTGGCAATGCCGGTTACGACAAGAATGACCCAAGAACATATTTTGCCACCATGGGTAAGCGTAAGCTACAGCTCATGTAAAACCTTTTGAACCTCGCCAGAGGGTGTCTAATTTAGGCTAACGGTTAGGTCTTAATAATTATGCAGTTTGTTATTAAGATGAGACCGTGGGAAGTTTAATCTTTATCACTAACAAAGATTAAAAACCTGTATCGACTATCCCTGATGAATGTATGGGAGTAGGGGCAGAAATTGGCACTGCCGTTGTTTTAGGAAACGAAGCAACTGAGAACCGAAGCGGAAGGCTGTCGCAAGATAGAAGATATAGTCAGTGCGGATGGTGACATCTGATAAACATGTGTAGAACTGCGAACGGTTGGGATATTAATGGTTTTGGACAACTTAAAGATGGACGTGGTAACATCTGTCCTGTTACTGTTATTTTACCAACATTAGCTATGGAAACTAAAAAGTTCCTAATAGACAGATATGGAAACTGGGACGACCTTACAGATGAAGGTAAAGTATCCACATTCCTTATCAAACTTGACCAGAAGATTCATGAAGCAAAAGACATGCTCTTAGAGCGTTTTGAATGGATTTGCTCTCAACCTGTAGAAGCAGCACAATTTATGTATGAGAATCATACTATGGCAGGGTACATCCCCGAAGAAGGTATCAGAAGTGCATTAAAGCATGGGACGCTGGCACTCGGTTAAAACCTAACATTGGCCGAGTATAAATGCTCTAAATTGCGGGAACCCCCTTAAACCTTAACAACCAAACTATTATAGGAATATAATAGCGGCGAGGTTAGCGACCAAGGTATGGTAAAATCGTTAAGGATTGGGAAACCAGACGCAGCGAAGCCTCCAGAACGGAGGAACGTTCAACGACTATAATGGGCAAAATTGAAAATTTGACATTCTTTAATTTCCATGGTATAATAGAGAAAAAAACCATGGAAGGATGGCAAATTCATGATAGAATCAAAAAATCTATCAATCAATTTATGGTATAGTCTAAACCCTATATAAAATATCTCGAAAGAGAGGGTATGAAATTGCAGTTAGGTCTAGCTGAGACTTTACAAATTCTTCTTGGATGTGACCATACAACGAGTAAAGGCATGAAAGTTGCCAAGCAGATTGAGCAATTATTCAAAGATAGATGCGCCGAATTCAAAGAAGCATATAAATTGAATTTCGGAGTGTATTATACTCCTGAGTGTAACATATAACATCTGTGGGAGCATAAACAGTAATGTTTATTGAAAAAACCGCTTAACTCGGTGAACCGCAAGGAATACCGAACTAAATTCATCGCTTAATTTTTTTATGAAAGGAGGACACGAAATTGTCAAACTATATTCCACAATTACCTGATAATGCAGTACAAGTCAAAGGTGCTTTGTCTTGGGTAACACCAGAGGGCCATCTATATGGTATAGAAACTCGCAAAATTCCTAATCGTTTTACTGGTCAAATGGCATTACACAGCCATTATGGTGAATATTTTCGTTACCATACTACAGTAAATAGCCATAACGGATATGTGTATGCACCTATTAAGTATATTCTACCAAATGGTCGTTATGAAGTCAGACAGCGCAGATTGCACATTATTATTGCAGAAACTTTTATCCCTAATCCTAAAAATTTACCTATTGTAGGACACAAAAATAATATTAAGACGGATATTCGTGTTGATAATTTATATTGGACTACACCTAAAGAAAATACACAAAAGGCAGTCGATGACGGTTTAATGGTTAATGATAAAGGGTATGAAGATTCTCAATCACAACCAGTAGTTATGTTTGATACAATTACCAATAAAGAACTTGGTCGATTTGGAAGCGCCCGTCAAGCACATTATGAAACAGGCCATCCTTTAACTACTATATTACGTCAATGTAGATACAAGAAACCTGTTCGTAAACCATTTTATTTCCGCTTTCAATCAGACCCAATGTTAAATGAGCCAACCATTATAGTTCAATATGATTACGACACAGATGAAGAAATCGGTCGTTATTGGAACACAGGTGATGCCGAAAGAAAAACCGGCATACGTGCTAAAACAATTGGACAACAATGTAATAATGGGTGGAAGCCCAAAACTAGAACAAAAAGCGGCACTTATTTCTTATATAAATAATAATATCATTAAGCGATGATAAATGCGTGGAGGTCATCGAAATCCGATAAGGTAAAGTAGAGTAGCGTGAGCGAAAGAGCGGACTCGTATGAAAAATACGATGAAAATATGACCCAAATACAACATGGCAGAAAATCTCTGTTATACTTCAATGAAAAAGTTCCAAGACAAGTATGGAATTATTAAAGACGTATCTGACAAAGAATTTTTTACAAACTCTATTCATGTTCCTGTGTGGCGTGAGTGTAGTCCATTTGAGAAGATTGATATTGAATCGCAATTAACTGGATATTCTAGCGCAGGTTGTATTACCTATGTAGAGCTAGATTCTGGCGCGAAAAATAACATTGATGGACTAGAGATTATTGTAAATTATGCAATGGACAAAGATATTCCTTATTTTGCAATCAATGTGCCAAACGATACTTGTATGAATTGCGGGTACACAGATGAAATTGGAAATAATTGTCCAGAATGCGGCGGAGAAGAAATTCAAAGATTAAGACGAGTAACGGGGTTATCCTGAAAGAAATGCCCCTCAATTGCTGTAAAGCTAAGAAGAATAGCGTTTCTTTAACTGGCGTCCTAGCAAGGAGCAGAAATAAAATAATAGTTAGAGAGGTATCAAGAGATGAATGTAACAAATTCAAACCTTGAGTTTAGAAAAATAAAGTCATTAGATTTTCTTTATGAGATAAATGAAAATGGAACGATTTTTAGGAATGTGAAATCTAAAAAACAGAACAAAATAAAATTAGATACGCACCATTCTGAAAAAGGATATTATGTAACTTTTTGTAAAATTAAAGGCGTAACAAAAAAAGTAATGATTCATCGAGCGGTTGCAGAGTGTTGGTTGGGCGATTGTCCTGATGGATTTGAAGTTGACCACAAAGATAGAAATCCTCATAATAATCATTATTCAAATTTAAGATATGTCACAAAAAGCGAGCAGATGAAAAATCGTGACCATTTCAATATTTCTAAAACAGGAGCTAAGAACCTTGAAAATGCAAGAAGAGAAAGAATGAAGCCCGTTAAGATTGTAAGTAATCTTGAAACTAAAACTTTCGATTCTTTTGCAGATTGTTCAAGATACTTGTCTCAGAAATATAAAACAACTTTTGACCATATAAGGACAAAGCTTAAACATGGTCGTTCTCATATCTATGACTACGATATTATTTATCTAAATGCAGAGACTGGACACAGCAACTCTACGGAGTAAGGAACAGTCCATCAAAACAAGATGATTTGACAGGAAACTATACTACCGCATTTAATTTAGGTAAACAACAAGAAGTTGAAATGCGTGTAAAACACGCTCATTTTAAGAAGGAGTAATTATGAATTATGCAGGACTAGTTCAAGATGACTTAGCGAATGGCCCAGGTATCCGTGTATCGCTTTTTGTATCAGGATGCAATAGACATTGTAAAAACTGCTATAATCAAGAAGCTCAAGCATTTGATTACGGCCAGCCGTACACTTCTGAAACAGCAAAGAATATTCTAGAACTAGTAGCAAAGTCTCACTGCTCAGGATTATCCATCCTGGGCGGTGAGCCGCTAGACCAAGATAGCAATAGTTTAATTGGTTTAATTGCACTAGTTCAAGAAGTTCATAAACTTGGTAAGAATGTATGGCTTTGGACAGGATATACATGGGAAGAAATTTTTAATTATCGTACTACAACAGACGGCAATTCTTGTCATATAAAAAACACTATACGTTGCGCCCTTTTAAATATGGTAGACGTTGTAGTGGATGGCCCATTTATTGACGAGCAAAAAGATTTGTCTCTTCGTTGGAGGGGCAGCGCCAATCAAAGAGTTCTTGACGTACAAAAGACTTTGGAATCGTATGTTAAATACAACGAAGTGACGCTATTAGATGGGGAGACGTGACAAATGACTCTTAGAACTTACAACATTGACACTGTTAGAAAGCATGGCACTCTTCTATATAGAAATATATACAAAGCGGATTCTTGCTCTGACAATATTGCATTTGTAGAAGATACAAGTGACACAACCACAGCAACAGAGCTTGGCATTGAAGTATGGAGCTTGGTTCACGATAATGTTAAGTATATTGTTATTATTAAGTACGCCAATAATAGAGATAATATTTACGAGCATGAGTGGATTCAGGAGGCATAACTATGGTATCACTAAATAATAGCAATGCTAATGTATTCTATTGGCCTTTAAGCACTGGCAATAAAATTAACACTGCTTACAATATTGTACCAAAACTAGCAAAATTCTTCATTGATACAATCAACGACTGTCCTGAGATTACGCTGAAAGGGTACGACAAGATATTATTTAAGTATAGAGACAAGCTATATTATTTCTACGCAGGGGAATATCTCGTATACTTACAAGGGCATTTTCATTGTTATGGTCGCAAAGAATATGAGACATTACATTAAAGGAGGCCAATATCATGAAAGCAATTAGAAAAGCACATGAGGTCGATTTTTGGGTATGGAGAAAGGAATGGAGCAAGAGACAGGCCGCAGTCGAACTAGACAAGTTTTTCCACGAAATTAACGTAATATTTGATATTTTAGTTTCATTTGGCGACCCTCGCTATCTATATATCAAAAATCATTGTTATATCTTCCCTGAGGATGTTGTTGTTTATGATGATGGGCACATCTATAGATACTGCCATGACGATATCAATAACAAAGCTTTCATCAAGCGTTACTCTTTTGAAAAGCAAGAGACTCCTTCCAAGTATGTAATCAGGCTCAAAGACATTAAAGAAATGTATTTATACGATTGTAAGGACGACAACACTTACAAATTCGGCCCACTCCAATCTTCCGAAGATGATCTAGTTTGGTTCGCCACAGAGCAAGAAGCACAGAATTTTGTTAATAAACTGTTTTTAGCGTGTACCACTCTTGAAACTGTCAAAATTGAAGGTGAAGAATAAAATGGCTTGGTATCTTGATATAGGTGACAACTGTTGTTACGCAGACCACGAAGTAAAAGCATGGCGTTGGTGGGAAAATGGCATCATTGCTTTTGATAAATGGGCCAAAGAGCATGGTATTCATTGTGAACATAGACAGGACGAAGATTTTGGTGAAGGTTTTGATGAAATCATATTTTATGATAACTATGCCGACGAATATGTTATCTTCAAAGCCATGAATGAAGACCTTGTTCTTATCTATAATCCAAGAATCGAAGAGACTGGATGTTTCCCCTTTGATGTAGAAAACATTGAAGATTTCCACAAAAATTATCTCTGGTATGAAGGATTTGATGCGGAATGGGAATGGAATGAAGAAGGTTTTAAAAATTTCAGTCTTTGGGCGAAAGAACACAACATTCAGTTTTCTAGGGACTCTTGGAGCAAAGAAAAACATGAAGACCTTTTAAAATTTCCCATGTATACAAAGAGGCACAATATAGTAATACAGCTTATTTTGCGACCTGGCGACATTCTTCATTACTCCCATGACAAAAGAGCGAGCGGGGAATTCCCGTTTAGTATAGGAGGCGAGTAATCAGTTACCACACACCTTTAAGTTTGCGACTAATAAGTGAGGCGATTTCAATATGAAATACTACGCGATCGCAGCGCAAAGCAATAAGAATGGTAAAATGTGCTACTTATGCCACGATATAATCTATGATTACGATTTGTCATACAATGTTCATGATGCCGTACAATTTGATTCAGAGGTCAAGGCCAGATACTGTTATAACGAATTAAAAAAGAATAAAGACAACGAGCATAGAAGAAGTTTCATGGCATTCTTATACGGGCATTATTCTAACTATCAGATTGTGCAAGTTCAAACCACAATCCACAAAGTAATTGATTTGGAGGTATAAACATGAATTGCTATTACATTGATAAAGCTTTAGACAACATGGAAAAACAGAAGACGTGGGCTGCAACACAGTCAGAGCCAGAGTTTATTTTTTCTAAATATTACTATCGCCTGTTCGTAAATTGGACTACTGATACCGTATCCAAACTAGTTCATAGCTTCACAACTAATAAGCCCCTCAATGTTCATGTAGGTGAATACTTATCTGTAGACCCAGAAGAATGCTGTGAGTGGCGTATTCTTGGAATCCATAAGTATGTATACGACAAAGACTTAGTTATCGAGCTTGATGTCGAGAGAATTGACTATCTAAAGGAGTGAGCTTATGCATACATTATTTATTGTGGCCTCGGAGACTTCTGGCGGCAAAGATTCATTAGTCAATATGGCATGCGCAGACAAAGATTTAAATATGTCTAAGGTCGTTTCTTATGCGACAAGACCAAAGAGACAAGACGAGCGTGACGACTCACATATTTTCATCAAGCCAGAAGAAGTAGCTCAATATAAGAAAGATATGATTGCGTATACTAAAATTGGGCAATATGAATATTTTGCAACGGCAAATCAAATTCTAAATGCAGATTTTTATATTCTTGACCCAAATGGCATTAAGTCTTTTAAACATTTACTGGCGCAAAACCATAAATACAACGACATTAGACTAGTGACTATCTATATTAATACCCCGCAAGATATTCGTATGGCAAGAGCATTACTCAATCGCCAAGACGACTTTGATACTTATATGAAAAGGGCAAATGACGAGAGAGACCAATTTGAAGAATTTAAGCGCAATGCAGATTTTGATTATTCCATTTTAAATGTGGACTTCGACAAATCATATAAGATTTTTAAAACTATTATTCAGACAGAGTTGGCTGACAACTAATATATAGAGCGACTAGTGATAAGCTGGTCGCTCTGTTTTTATATATGAAATCGCAAAAAATTTAGGACTAGCAACTTTATAGTTACTAGTCCTAAATATCTTACTTTCTGCTCTTTGCCAACTCAGATAAAGATTCTTCGTCTTCCATTTCAATTATGTATAATAAGTTCATCGCTGGCTGCACAACAGTATGTACATAGCCATCTCCATGATGATCTTCATAGTCAGAAAAGACTTCCCAAAATGCTTCTGATTCCATTCTTGTCCATGCTTGCATTGGATTTTTCTCTTTGTTTGTATAATATCTATAACTAGATATAATATTTTCTCTTAGCCTATTTCTTTCTGTTTTCATAAAATTCTGTTCCATTTTATCAATACGCGAAACAATATCTTGCTGTGCGTCTTGCAAATATTTAATTTTATAATCCAAGTCCTTTTGGATATCAAGGCTTTGTTTTCTATACTCTGGATACCTTTTTACAGCTTCAAGTGCCTCTTTAAGTTCTTTGTCACGCTCTTTCTTCTCGTCATGAGACTTCAATAAATAATCTGATATTTTTTTGTAGACGAGAACAATAAAGACTACTGCTAAAACAAATTGCAGTGTTGAAAAAATAGTGATATTCCCAAACACTTTTTCAAACGCTTCAATTCCTGGCAAAACTCCACCCCCAATCCATTTTAGTTTTAGTTAATTATCATGCTGATTTGGATTGAGTTGGCGCATTAACAACCTTACTCATGTTACATAGGCTATCAATCAAGTCACTAATGGCGTCCATGTCTATATCATAATTGATTGTATCTGCGGATGCTTTAATCATAGACAAAACGTATTCTTTTCTGTCTGCGCCATTGTCAAACTTCGTCTCTGCTTTTTTCATGAGATTCATAACTAATTTGACAACTTGCTTCCAATTCTTTTCTTTGGCAGCCTTTTGTACATACTTAATTAGATTGATCACTAGTGGAATTGCAGTTGCTAAACCGGTTAGAATAGCAACAATATAGTTAATATAAGAACTATCTACCATACGAAATCACCTCATTTTTGCACTATATATCTCTCAGATTAGACCCAATCTGCCTAGTACTGCAATCATTTCACAACGCTTAATGTCGCCTTGAGGGTCGGTACCATTAACGACACCCTTGCTAGTGGCCTTGGCCCAAGCCCCTTCTTTCTTGCTCCAATCAGGTTCGGGCAAAGACTCGGCGTAGGCGCTTGCCTTAGATAGTAGAGTATATGCCTCTTCATTAGTTAGACTCTTTAAAAATTCAGCTTTAGTCATATCCAGTTCATCCTCCTTAATTTCTGGTTTTACAGTGGGTTTTGTAGTTGGTGCGGTGTTTTTATTTAGTACTTTGTTTTTAAAATCAATCCATTTTACTTCGCTACCAGATTCTTTATTCCATCCAATAATGCCAGGGCAATTGCCAACAACAAATGTTGTTCCATTCTGTCTAATCAAAATGTATTCAGTTGGCACAGTAACACAAGAAACAACAGCAGCTTCAATGTCAATAGACTTTGTGGGCCCAATAGTATAATTGTCTCTATTTATTAATATGGATTTTATTTCTTGATAAAGATTGGTTCTAATGCCTTTTGTCGCGCATAATGCTTGAATCACATCTAAATTTTGTCGTATATCAGAACGATAAGTAGCGTTTGTGGCATATGTGTTAGCAACAACTAACTCATTCCAAAAGACATCAAATTGCTTTTTTGTCATCTCAAGAAGATTCCAATCAAACATCATATTATCCAGATACTTTTCTGCGAGCATAACTATATTGCCGTCGCATACTCGCACTACATAAGAGCCATCTTCGTGCGGCTCGCTTATATATTCATAACCAAGATTATTTAATATTTCTTGTAAGTATTTAATGTTTCTGTCATTTTTTAAATAAAACTCAATTCCTTTTACGTCTGCTATATAACGTCCATGGCCCTGAATCCAAACTAACAGGCGCAATTCATTATCAGATAACTCAAGACCATCGCCATGATAAACTGCGCCATTTTTAACAACGTATCTTTGTTTCCCTTTTCGTATTGCACCAAAATCCATTTCTCTGAACTTTGCAGGAGTTCCACCAGCTGGCATAACCCACATTCTATGATTGATAGTAGCTTTTATATCTCGATTGCATAAAATATTAGTCTCGTATGGCTCGACAGTATCTAAGACTTCGCCAAATGTAATATTGTCTTCCTTAGTATTATATTGTGCTACGATATCACCAACTTCAATATCGGCTAATAGTTTCCATCCATCGGGAGTCAATAGCTCTGTTTCATAAATTGGCAAACAAAGCTTCTGATTTACATCATAGTGTCTAATCAAATGATTAGCAGGAATATGATACTTTTCCATCAAATATTGTGCCAATTTAATAGCATTATTTAGTGCCGCAGTAGTAAAATACCAATCCTTTGTATTTGGATATTTCATATTGCCTGTCTTATTGCTAGAGCAAATTTCTATAGAAATGCTATTATAGTTCTTGCATTTACCATAAAATTTACCGCCGCCAGGATTGCCTTGTAATTTGCCACCCACGGCATAAGTATAACGATTTTTGATATCGCCATTATATTGAACAATATCAGTATCATCTACAATAAAATCTGCACTGGCCGGACGGCTGTTATGCGCAAACATATATGCTGTGTTCCATGCTGTACCAGACCTACTTGTTCCACCAGCAGTATAGTGAATAACAAGATATTCAATTGGTCTATTGTATTTTACAGAAGTATTAGCCGTACTTGTTCTTTGTCTAATATTAATACCCATTTAAATCCCCTCTTTCTGTGAACTGCCACGAAGCTAAAGACTTCGTAGCTTTCTAGTCAATATCTCTAATGAGACAAGTTTACCTAGGCTATCTCGGTAGTTCCTACCGTTCTCATTCTCAAACCTTCGTTGAGAATATTTATTGCTGCATTTATATCTCTGTCATGATGTGCGCCACAAACATAACAAGTCCATTCTCTAATAGATAATGCTTTCTTACCATCTTTGTGACCACAATTAGAACATATCTGACTAGAAGGATACCAAGTATCAATCTTAATAATCTCTCGTCCATACCAATCAGCTTTATATTCTAATTGTCTTACAAATTCACTCCAAGAAGCATCCGCAATTGATTTTGCTAATTTATGATTGCCCATCATATTTTTCACTTTCAAATCCTCAAGACAAATAACTTGATTTTCGTTAATTAGTCTTTTAGAAAGTTTATGCAAAAAGTCTTTCCTTTGATTAGCAACCTTCTCATATTGCTTTGCAACTTTGACTCTACATTTTTCTCTGTTCTTACTTCCTTTTTTACAGCGAGATAAATCCTTTTGTAATTTTCTTAATCTCTTTTCAGACTTCCTAAGATATTTATGATTTTCAATCATCTCACCATCAGAAGTAATCGCAAATTCTTTAATACGTGAACTGCCACGAAGCTAAAGACTTCGTAGCTTCTTAGGACTATACTCTTATGAGTATTTCATTACCAAGCTAATAACCGTGTTCCACAGTCTCTTATATTCATCGCTGCATTATAATCTCTATCATTTTCGTATCCACAATCACAAACATACCATCTGTCTGATAATTGCAAATCTTCTTTGATTATTCCACAACAATGACACATTTTACTTGATGGAAACCATTTATCAATTTTAACAAACTGTTTTCCTTGTTCTTCTAGCTTATATTTTAGGAACATCCTGAACATTCCAAATCCGTTATCATGAACATTTTTCCCAAGCTTTAAGCATTGTGCCATATTTCGCAAATCAATATCTTCGACTACAACTGCATCATATTCAGTTGCAATTTTTCTTGATTCCTGATGTAACCAATCTAATCTCTGGTTAGCAATATGCCTTTGCAATATTGTTATTCTCTGTTTCTGCTTATACCAGTTATTAGACTTTAATTGTTTTCTTGATAATTCTCTTTGAAGTTTCTTTAATTTTTCTTCTGATTTTCTGTAGTAGTGTGGGTAATTGGCTTTCTTACCATTACTATCTACATAGAAATCGTGTTGAGAATAATCTAATCCAAGAATCTTATCTGATTTCTTTGGTTCAATATTAATAACATATTCAACACATAAACTTGCATAAAATACACCTTTATTATCCATTGAAATTGTACAATTCTTAATAATAGAATTTTCATGAAGTGTACGATGTTGTTTTACTTTAATAAGTGTTTTAAGTTTTGGAATTTTAAGCATTGAGTTTTCTAATGTTATTAAATTCCATTTACAACCTAGAGACTGGTTATATGTCCTGTACGAAAAATCATTTTTCTTAATACTTCTGAATTTTGGCATACCTTTCAAATCTCTGAATGTAGGCTTAATTCCTAATGTCTTTTCTCTTTTACGACTTCTTTTTGTATAAGTCTTTTTATCGTATTCTGTATTGAATTTTTTAATAGCATCATTAAAATCCATTTTTGCACTTGATAAACATTGAGCATCAACATTCTTCATGTAATCAAACTGTTTTGAAAAATCGGTGTATTTACTCAAATGCAATTCTGATTTTTTAATTACACCATTTTGATATCCAGTCTCTTCGAGTTTTCTATATAATTCGTCAACATACATATTATATATTTTTCTTGCACATCCAAATGATTGTAAGAAAAATTCTTTTTGTTCTTTTGTTGGAACAATTTTGAATTTATAACCACGATTTATTAAAGTATCCATCAGCGTACCTCCTTTCTTAATTATTCTATTTCTTACATATAATATACCATTTCTTGAATATTTCCTGTTGAATTTGAAATATATTGTGCTATAATTAAAATCAAGAAAGGAGTGATTATATGTTTTCATACACACCATTATTTACGTTACTTGTTCAAAAAGGTATGACAAAAACTCAATTGCGAGAAGCAACTGGTATTGGTACTGGAACATTAGCAAAAATGTCAAAAGGTGAATATGTTGCAATGGAAGTTCTCGATAAAATTTGTACTTACTTACAATGCAATATTGAAGATGTAATAAAACATTATCCTTGATTTCGTATATAATGTTTTAATGTCTTACTACTCACTTCTCCGATAGTAGAACAAAAATATCCATCTGTCCAGAATGTATTCTCAACCCAATAATGTTTTCTTAATTCGGTTTTATGCCTTCTCCATATCTCTATTGTAGATTGCTGTTTTAAAACTCTGACAATTTGCAATGGAGATATTTTAGGAACTGAATTAATCATCATATGTATATGGTCTTTGTCTACTTCCATTTCTTTTATGTCAAAATCATACTTCTTACTTATATCAAACATTATCTGTTTTATATCTTTGCCGTACTTAATAAGTAACTTCTTTCTATATTTACAAACAAAAATTATATGATATACAAGTATAAATTTACTATGATTTAGACTTTGATAATTTTTATTAGGTTTATTCTTTCTCATTTTTCTCTATACCGCATTCATCTACTAGGCTAAAGACCTAGTAGATTTCTGCTTTTTCCTTTTAAATCGTTGGCTCGTCTTGCAAAAAGCCGTTGGCCATTGCTCTTGCATAGTTAATGCCATCTCCATTGGCGCTTGTGTTTTCATCACGACTTTTGTCCACAACTTTGCCAAGAACAACGCCGATAGCCGTACCAATTGGAGTAAACACCACAGTATAGCATAGCAAAGAACCTACATAATCATGTATAATACTCATAACAGCTAGTATGAAACCACACAATAAACCAACTACTAAGAACATAATTAAGTATATTGCCATTCTGTTAGTGAACCCCAATTTCTTCAAATGTTTTCTAAGACGCTTAAACATTGCAATCACTACCTTATATTACTTGTATTTACCAACTACTTGCAACATCGCCACAACGTTATGTTGAGTAGAAGAGTACGAAGTGCTTAATTTATATTGAACTTCATTAATACTTAGTGCGCTCAAATTTCCATTCAAATATCCATCTGATAATACCGTTAAACCAGCATATTTTACAGACTTAAATAGTCCAGCTGGCAATGCCTCGGAAAATGACACATGGGCAGCATCATAATAGCAAGAATCAATTTGTGTCGTGCATTTTAACTCTGCCAAAGCATTGGTTCGTCCAATACATTCTACACGTCCATTATGCCATTTTTTATATTCCCAAATTCCAGATACACCTTCTTCGGCAATATAGTCTACGGCACCATCTTTAAATACTAATGTAAATTCTGCAGAGTTTTGAATAGATGTAGAGCCATAAGTTACATAGCATATATATATTAACGCATCATTAGACGCGCTTGCTAGGTTATTTTTATTAACAGTCAACACACCATTTGTAACTGTCTCACTACCATCTGTTAATAAATTGGATTCTGTGCCACCAGTTTTTCTTTTCCAATGTACCGTCAGGTTTTTGTCTGTTAAACTAATTTCTCGGCCATTAGAATATACTGTTGGCGTAATGACAAGTGGAGTGTCTTCCCAAGAAGGTACATATGTTGTTCCACTATTAGTAATTATCGCAGTTTGCATTTTTGATAAATTACATGTCAGTTCCATGGCCAAATTTTGACTATCAGTTGCGTCCATAACTGTAATAGAGTTTGAGCTTAATAGCATATGTTCACCTTCCTTAAATGTCTACAGTACAATAAAATTGTGCATTGTGCTCAATATCACTTGGTGTTACTACAATTGATTTCATACCAGTGTGATGGGAATTCCAAATAGAATCAGCGGCTGCGTCATCACTACTGCGTATCCATGAGAAAGCTGTATCTGCATATTTACTTGTTGTTTCACTGCCGCCAAAATAAACATGGCAAGATAATGTAGCTGATTGTGTTGTGTCTGTAAAATATGTCGAACCAGAGTCAACTACAATACGAACACTAGTAAAGCCATCAGTAATCGAGCCGCCAATAACTGTTTCGCCATCATCGCCACGCATAATAATTTGGCCTTGATTATTGATTTCAAAGGCATAAGTGCCGTCTTCACGTTCGCCAATTTGTATTGTACTACCAACGATTTTACTACCTTGAACAATTCCACCGATTAACATTTCTGCAATCAAACCATAATAATAGTCTCCGGCCACTAACACCTTGCCCAATGCCATTTTAGATGTTTTAAAACCATCACTAGAGAAATTAATCATATTATTTGTCATCCAAATTTGTTCATCATCATATTCTTTATCAGAACCATCTTTGTATTTTCTTAAATGAATACCATACTGGTCAATAGAAATTGCTTGGTTGATTGAATTTGAACGTATAGATGTGTTGGCGTCTAAAAGGCCATCGTCTAGCTTTTTATCTAAAGTTGTGGCCTTGTCTGCGCCTTTTTGCCAATAACTAGAATTTGAAGCCACACTTTTACCAGCAGTTACTGCGCTAGATAATAATTGCGCATGAATGTCAATTTGTGAATATAAACTAGAAAGATTACCAAAAGTTACACTAAAGTCACTTAAATCATCAAAATTTATCTTGACTTCAAGAATTTGCGTTTTGACAACATATCCTGGTCTAATTTCTACTTTAATATAATTGCCTTTATCAAAATCTTTTACAACAGGCTCAAATTCTGGCATGGCCAAAATGTTCGCCATATCCATAGTAAAAGCTAATTGTGGCTGACTTTTTTCTGTTAATTCTTTTTCAGCGGCCGCAAGCAATTCTTTTTTTACATCCAACGAAGACCTATCATTATCAAGTTCATTAACAAGAAAACAATCATCTTTATATTCATCTTCTCGTATAAATGGGCTTAATCTAATCATTTGCGCTTCCGTGAAATTATTTTGCATTTCAATATCTTTTGAAATTGCACCCATTTGTTCAGTAATTTTATTCATTTCTGCATCAATTTTATCTGCTTCTGCTTGCTTTTTATGCAATTCTGCCTGAACATCTGTTAATTTCTTATATGTCTCTTCGTATCTATGATGGTTTGCATTTGCACTCTCGGCCCAACCAGCAGACACTTGCACCTCTTGAATACTTAAATATATTGCTTCTTTTTCTTTGAGCATGTTGATACCATAATCTTTACTGGCCAAAACCCATCTATATTCCGTTTTATTATTTTCGCCCTTGTAGCTTTCGCAAATATAATATAACACACCATTAGATTGAATAGTATTATATACTTTATAAACTCCGCCAACATACTGAATGTCTGGCTCTGGAAATTCGCCAAAACTACTAATATTGTCAATATCAATAACCCACTCATATTCTGTTTGGTCGCCAACTATTTTTGCTTTACATATATAATAAAATGTTCCACCGGAAGCATTAGATACTTTATATACTTTATACACATTGTCGATAGAAGGTGTTGGCAATTCTGCGAAGCTACCAACAACAGGGATATCTGTGTCATTGTTTTCATCATAGTCTGGCACGGCATTATATAATTTAGACTTTTGATTATACAAATCATCCCATTGTAGCATTAGCTTTGAGAATGGCTCTCTATTGGCGTCAATCTTTTTTGTATATCTTTGATAGGCGTCATATAAGTCTTGCCCAAGCCAGTCAATTGTATTGTAATAGTCTATGTTTAGAATGTAGGGAAGGCCCAAATTAACCTCACGTATAGTTAGGTCATCTGCACCGTAGACGTACAAACAGGTCTTAATATCATCAGCACTGTAGTCAATTTTAGCATTAGAACCTAATGTGTCTAGAGCCACATAAATATTAGTTTCTTTACCAGCCTTATCTTCTTCATATAGATTAACAGTCCTATGATATGTGTCAAATATTGCAACTAGCTTGAATGTTTTGGACATGTCATTCATGATAAAGTCATAAATAGCTTGTCTATCTACTTCAAAAGAACGTTGTAATTTTATAAGACTTTCATCAATGTGGCCGGGTTTCCATCCGGGCATTTTTTCAAGAACTAAATGGATTAAGCTCTTTGATGTGTCAGCTGTATTATATAATTGTACACCATCAATACTCTTTTCTGTGCCCATATTAATGACAAAATCTTCTAGATATTTTTGTGTCATTTCATATTCCAGAGAGTACGCAGTAATCTCTTTATATTCGTCAATACCATCCGCATTAATAGATGCTTGCTGAATTTGATAATATCCAAACCCAACAATGTATAACACTCTTAGCGCTTCAACTTTATCATATAAAGGATGAACCATACTTTTGCCAGTTACTGGATGTGTGTATAGTCTATGAAATTGACATGTAATTTCACTATATGTATTAAATTTAAAAGTTCCATTTGCTTCCGTAACATTAATGCCTCCAATTAATGTTTTGTCTGACTCGCATAAATAAAAATCTGGCGCAATATGAAATCCAGATAATAAATTTTTCGGCAACTCCAAGTATAGTCACTTCCTTTCTTAATAAGTTCCTCCAACTTTTAATGGATATCTATATTTAAAAACATATTTTACTTTGCATGTGTCACTGCCAGGATTTAATTTTAATCTATTATTTCCCGGCGCAAGTTGTAGCCATACAGGATATTCAGTTGCTTGGCCGTTAATTACACCATAAAAATCCGAACCAATTACACGATATTCATCGTTGGAATATACGATTTTATTTTCACAATCAATAGTCAATACTTCGCCCTTTTTAATATTTTTGATTTTAATGACATCTTCTGTATCTTGATTGGTAATTGTCATCTCCGCAATATCTTCATTCTCTGGCGTGATAACAATATAAGGACGAACATATTCTTCTGTTTCGTCACCATCTTGTTCAAGTACAATGACTTCTTGCCCTGTATAAATTTGTTCAACATGTCGAAGTGGAGAAAACCCATGAGGATAAGCAGAAGTAAAAGTGGCCACAAATCCAATTGTTTTACTGTCAGCTGTTTCTTGTTGAATTTGTGTAAAGGTGCCATAATATTCTGCAATTTCTTCATATTCGTCATCATAAAGTTTTAGCCATGATGGTTTTTTTATGCCGCCCAGCCATCTTAGGACGGTTCTTATTTCGTCTTTTGTAAAATATTCATAATTTGCTTTAATTAATGTAATAGTAAGCTCCAAAACGTCATTATATTTTGCACCATATACAATTCGTGTGCCATTTGGACGCTCAGTATAAACTTGGTCTAAAAGCTCACCAGTGTCAACTTCATCAAAATCTCCATCAAAAGATATTGCACTAATTAAATCAAAGTTTGTATTATAGTAGTCATTAAATTCAACTACATAAGGATATACTTGTGCCAATTAAATTCACCGTCCTTGTTTTATTTATAGTAGGGGAGCGCAATATAACACTCCCCTACTATTATTTATCTACTTGTTACAGCTCTTCTTAGTCCACCATTAACTTGTTGCATATACTTATCCATTTGCGCAGTAACAGCCTTTTGAATGTTGCCAATAGAATTGTTATCTGCATGGGCAATATGTACAACTTCGTCAATATTCATAGTAATGCCCACATTAGAAGTAGACACATTAGGAACCATCATCTTAGGCGTTGCACTTTCCATAGCCAAGCTAGGATTAGTAGCCAGCGCCATTAGTCGGTCAGTCATGTCAGCTGGAATAACAGAGGTGCCCTTAGTCAAATAATCTAAACGGCCATGTTCATTAGGACGTAGAATTAATTCTTCGCCCAATTCATCGACCCAAGATAATGTATCATAAGGAATAGATCGATTGCCCTTTGCATTTTTAGGTACCTTCCAAGTTGTTCCGTTTTTAGTGATTGTTGTTGAACCGTCGTTGTTTTTCGTCCACTTAGAGCCATCGCCACCGGTCATAGTGCTACCGGGCTTTGCATTATTTACAAAATCTTGTCCCTTACTAGAATTAATTGTATAATCATTTTTAGAAGTGCTACTAGTACCAGTATATCTATTTCCGCCGGAAGAGCTAGAACCGCCACCGCCAGACGAGCCTCTCCCTCCACCAGAGGAACCACCGCCACCAGAAAGTTGATTCTGTCTCTTAGCTTCTTCAATTGCTTTTTGCATAAATTCTTTTGCTTTTTCTGCAATTTTGCTTGCGCTACCACTGACGGTAGCCTGTGCCTTTTCTACTGACTCTTCGTATAACTGTTCATATTGGTCTTTGGGTATATTTGCGGCCATAGCGTCTATGGAATTAACAATCTTTTGTGTATTTTCAATGCCGGATTCTTTTACGCCAAGCGTTGCATTAGCTAACGTATTCGTGTTTACGGCATTGGCCAATCTATTATTATTAACTGCGCTAGTAATAGTGCTATTAGATGCTATAACATTACCAGATTCATCTACTAGTGTCTGTTTTATACTATTGCTATTTACATTTAGATTACCCTGAATGTTTTGTGCCGTGTTGTCAATTGTATTTTGTACGTCACTTACATTCTTACCAACAGATTTAATGGCCTTTATATTCTCTTCGGAAACCTTTTCGGATATATAAGAACCATTTTTATTAACACCAGTAATCTTGTAAATACCGCCAGCAGTAACAACATTATCGCCAACCGATAGACCAGCAGGGGCTTTGCCATTAGCTTGTACTTTATAATAGCCACCACTGCCAGCTTGTCCTTTTCCGCCTATTCTTCTTACGTTGGCAATATCATCAGAAGCGTCTTGGAGGGCCAGACCATTTGCCTTTCTAATTGCATTGGCCGCATCACTTGCAGCTTGCATTGCGTCAGCATCGCCTCTAGCTTTTGCCGCATCATATTTTTTTGCATAATCGTATACAGTTTGCCCAGTAGCATCAGACAATGTACCCTCACTAGCAGAATATCTATCATAAATATCCTTTACCTGATTTGCGGGAGTTGCGCCATATCCTGTTTTATTTGCAATATTAGCGATATCTTGGCCAGAATTAGACATTGATACGCCAAGTGCTTTTCTAATAGCGTTAGCGCCATTATTTGCCGCAACCATTCCTTCAACGTCGCCTTTGGCTTTTGCGGTATTATAATCTTTTGCGTAATCATTTATTGTCTTGCCAGAAGCGTCAGCCCAAGAAGAGTTGATATCTGTGGCCCCACCACCGGAACCGCCAGACCCTCCAACCAAGTCAGACTTTTTTACCCAACCAGTATATACACCATTTTTACCAATTAAAACTTCGTCTCCGCTAACTTTATATACTGTGTAACTCTTGCCTTTAGCAGACTCTGCAATTCTAGTACCATTACCACCATTCTTTGTGAAGTTTGTTGCGTTCTTAGATAGTGTTACGGTATCGCCCTTAGAGACATTTCCTACTGCGCCGCCACCACTACTAGAGTTAACTTTGTGGATTTGCGCGGCAGCTACATTAGATGGGGCAAAATCATCTTTTGTCCAGACCTTGCCATTGCCAGTCCAAGGATTACCTATTTGTTCTTGTTGTTTGTTTAGTGCATCAATTTGTGCTTGCGCGGCTTCTTCGGCTGCTTGAGCAACTTTTTGCCAGCCAAGTACCAAAGTATCTAGTTGTCCAGTAAAAGAGCTAACAGCATCTGCAAAATTAGTAGAATAGCCACTAATTGCGTTTTCGCCGTCTTTCCATGGAGAAATTAAGCTGCTGCTTAGTATCAAACCATATTGCTTGCCCAAATCTGTTAATGTATTATATACAATACTGGTCTTGTCTTTCACCATAGTTAGAGACTCGTCAACAACTTGGTCGGTCTTTTTGAGCCATTCTTCCCATTTCTTTACTTCTTCATCTTTTTCTTTTTCAAAATTTTCTAATTCTTTGTCAAGTGCGTCTTTTTGGGCAGTCTTTTGGTGATCGTAGAAAATTTCGTCTAATTCTTTCTGTTTGCTTCTCAACTGCTCTTCCAAATCTTTTCGCTTTGCGATGGTAGATTTGGTATCATCTCCCGCCATGGCTTGTAGCTGCTTGCGGAGTTTTTCAATTTCAGTTTCTTTATCAGAAACACTATTTTGGAAGTCGTGAAGCCATCATGTTACTATACTAAATGAATAAAAAAAATTGTCTAATTCTTCTTCTATGTTTTTAAAATATGGAATACGTAATAAAGTTATGCCATTATCTGCGCAATATTGATTTTTAATTTGGTCATGATACTGTGTCGTCTTAAATTGTTGCTCTGCGCACTCCGCATCTTTTCCTGAAAAATCAACAGGAAAGAAATGTTGCTCACCATCATATTCAATACACGTATTATATTCTGGTAAATAAAAATCAAAAGGCAATGGTCTTTGATCTTTGCAATCTAAAAATTTGTATTGTGGTATATACTGAACTTTATAATCACGCAACAATTGCCTAATCACTCTTTCGCCTTTCGACTCTTGACACACCGGGCATCCTTTTCCACTTAGAATATTACATGGCTTTGCCATCCATTGATGACCATCTAATTTACAACGATGTAATATAGATGTGCAAGAGTCGATATACTCCCCAATCACTTCTATATCTGGATTGCTCTTTGCAACGTCTGTTTCGTATTGTTCGTGACTTTTAAGCAATTTTAATCTTGTCTTTTCTGACCCACATGTCGGACAACCATACCCTTTTAAAATATTAGTCGGAGACGCCTCCCATATTATGCCATGATTCAAACAATAATGCGTAGTTGGTATACGTGCTTTAAGATATTTGCCAACAAGAACAACATTTAAATTTTTATCTTTTAATTCTTTTTCATATTGCTCTTTGGTCTTCGTTTTCTTTTTGCGAAATCTTTCCAATTTACATTGTCCACACCCACTTCCTCTTAAAGCGCTATCTGGACTTATGTCCCATACAACATTATGCACAGTGCAATAATGTGGAATTTGTGTTTTCATATCAATATACTTTCCAATAACTTTAATTGTCGGATTTTTAATAGCCAACTCAGATTCATACTCTGCTTGTGTTTTTTTCTTCAATACTCTTTCACCTCCTTTCTATACAAATATTTATAAACAATTTTTTATTCATAGAGGTTCGCTAAACCTTATAGACTTATTTAAAATAAGTTTTCTTTAACTTTCGTTAAAGTGCAGACCATATCATTCACCATAGCTTAATTGCAGTAGGTGCCCTCCACTTCGGAACGCTTGTTCCTAATCACATTTCAGTGAATGGCCGTTGAACTTTTCCCATGCATATGTTTAGGGACTTAGCTGCTGATTATCCAATCTACCCATTTTTTCACATTCACACTTGTTATTTCTAACTATGTTGTAGTAGGGTAGCTCTCAGGACTTCCCAGCAATTCAAAGGGATACACTATAATCTTTCGTATTATAGCGGACTAAATAACTTAATCTTTTTCAGCATCCAAAAGTTCTTTCTTTTTATTGATAAGTTTTGTATACGCATCTACTTCCTTATCAATACCGTCTTTAATAGCGTCAACACGCGCTTCATTCAATTCTACAATAGCATCTCTTGCGTCATAATATTTTTCGATACTCTCATATTGACCGCTAATTAATTCGTTTAGTTTGCTTAAATATTCTGTTTCATTGTACTTGCCACTAGCATAATCAGACTTTAACTCCGTAATGGCCTTTGCATATTGTTTTGCAACATATTGCGCACGTTCCATCTCTTGGGCATAAAGTCCAATGGTAGTAATTCCTTCGTCTGTTGCCCAATTTTTCTTACTAATCAAAGCGCCAACATTGTCTTGTTTTACTAGACTATCTGTTTTGTGGTCAAGTAAACTAATTACATTGCTAATTTCATCGCCAACATAATTAAATCTATTAATAAGCTCATCAAATAGGTCCCAATGCAAATCATTCAAAGAGTTTTTAAATTCCTCGATACTAGACTCAGCATCAAGAATCTTTTCGTCAACTTCTTCAATGGCAGACTTCATATCATACCATTGTTGGCTACCCATTTTAATTCTGCCAGCTTTAACCATTAGTATTAATGTTGCGTTTAATTGCTTTCTTTCTTGTGTGTACAAATCTAATAGTTTCTGTTGTTGCTTAATTTGCTGTTCCATGAGCTTTGCAGTTTTAAAGCCCATTTTTGCTTCAAGAATATCACTAGAGGATTCGTACATATTATTCATATGTTCGGCTCCGCTACTTTGATTCTCGTATGCTTGTTGTTGCGCCTCAAATTGAGCTTTAGCAGTTTCGGCAATCTGCGTCAAAGACTCTTCTGACTTTTTAGTATAGTCAGATACTTTGGCCAGATAATCTAGTGCCTCATTAATCTTGTTAACAGTATCTTCGTCTTTGTATTCAGTTACATCAATTGAACCATTTTTAATCTTAGTAACAATATCTTGAGACAAGCCAGACATTTTTTCATTTGCAAGTGCTTGATACTTCTTTGCCGCTTGTAGAGAATAAGTTTGCTCTTGCGCATATTTCTCCATTATTTTGTTATAATTTTCTGTTTTCTTTGCAATGGATTCAATATTGCTTAATTTGTTTTCAAGGATTGCTTCTTGTTCGGCAATACTATTGTCAAGACGTGTAAATAGTACGTCAATCCAATCAATAAACTCCGAGAATTCGTCTGCTGCTTTTTTTGTTGCCTTGGCAGCATTGTTCGTTGCTTTAGCCGCCTTATTAGTGGCCTTGGCTGCATTATTGGTTGCTTTTACGGCTTTGTCTTGTGATTTATCGTTTTTCTTATTCTTGTTATTATTTTTTGTTGGTCTGGTTCCGCTACCGTTCGTAAATCCGCCCTTATGGTAAGGTGGGGTATAAGAGTGCGCATTACCTTGCGCCATAGAGATACCATCACTAAGCTTTAGACTACCCTTCAAATGGCCACGAGACGTCTTGCCTTGGCGCAATAGCTCTTCTGTTTGCTTATGATTATAAATAATAGCGCCCTTGGGCAAATCAATCATTTCAGTGCCATTATCGCCAACAGTGTAATACTTGCCACGATATGGGTCAACAACTAGTTCTTGGCCTAGCTCACCAACAATAGCGTTCTGTTCGTTTTCTTCCAAGCCATTTAATTGTCCTTTCAACCTTGCTGTGCCAGTAGCATGAGCAGGACTTGAATCTTTGGATACAGTGCCATGAACAGAATGAGGCCCTTGTAAATTAGCCCAAACAGTACCTGCAGCATCGGAATCATCTTCGTTTATAGTTTTCTTTTTTGTAACTTCATTTCTAGTAATAGTAAATGATTTGTCTGAAATTTTTGCCCTGTCAAGAGAATATATCTTGCTAAGACAAGACGCAGCAGTGCCGCCATCTGATACCTGAAATGGTTTATTTTTAACTTTGGTTTTATCTAAACCTTCAACCTTATTCTTTGCTTCGTCAGCACTATCGCCGCCAATGACATTAAAATATGTATTAATAGTTTTATCGCCAGTTGGGATATTTGCTATTGCGGCATTCAATTCTGTTGCGTCGCCCTTAATTGGAATAGTAATACCATTTAATTCATAGCTACCAAGTTTTGTTACAAGTGCGTTAGGGTCATCGCTACCCTTCGCAATATGATAAGTGACTTCAATATTTTGCGCTTCTGCTTTAAGTGTAGCTAATTTTGCTTTGGCCTCGTCAGTTGATATTTTTGCATTACCAAAATCAATTTCTTTCTTGCCAGTATCTTTTGCCTCTTTAATTTTGGATTCTAGTTCAGAAATATCCGACTGTATCTGATTGTAATTCATTTGGATATCAATCGTACTTGGCTCACTTAGTTTCTGCTTATTAGCATTTAATTGTTGTACTTGTTCATTGGTTAATACAACCTTACCATCTTCAATTTGAATTGTCTCTGTTTCACCAATTAGTCCTAGATTTCTGGCCAATTGAGTAGCAGTTTGAGATGTTAGTTGTATTTGGCCCATAAAGCCATTTAATAGCATTTCACTCTGGTTCCACTGACTTGCGTTATCTGCAGCTGCCTGTTTTGCTTTCTTTAGTGCATCGGCAGCTTGATCTGTCTTTTGCGCTAATTCGGCATACTTGTCGCTTTCGACATTGCCACCATCAAGAATGAATTGCTTTTGTTCATTTACTGCATTTTCAAGCGCCTCAGTAGTATTGTTAATTGCTCTATCTGGAGCATTGGTCAAAATTTCAGATAAAGAATTACTCCACGTACCATCGTATTTGGAAGCTTCGGTAAACAACGCAACAGCGGCCTCTTTTGTGATACCTAGCTTGTCTGCCACTTCGTCTAGCTCAATATTTGCGTCAGTCCACTCAAATGACCCATCTGTTTGCTTCGTTATCAAATTAAGCTTTTCGCAATCGTCTAATAGGTTTTTAATGTTTTGTCCAGTTATTTCAATACCACTATCGTCAACAGTAAAATAGTCCGCAAAATGTGGGTCGTTATCTAAATAATCATAAATTTGATCTAGCTTTTGAGTATAGTTTTCTGCATCTGCATAAGCGGACTCAGGAACTAATGCTTTAACTGCCGCTTGAAATGCTTCGCTACCAACTGTGCCTTTTTGGAATCCTTCGTTCAATGTGTTAAGCATTGCTACCATGGAATCGCCGTATGTAAGTTCTTGGTCTCTTGCTTGCGCGGCCTCAAATTCTCTAAACCCATCTGTTAACTCTGATACTTGAAGTTCTAGTAGAGCATATTCACGCATTATTGCCTTAACTGCATCAATTTGGTCCATTAAAGCGTCAACATTTGCTAGTGTAGCAGCCTTAACCTCACCTTTAGCTTTAATGTCCTTTTCCATTATTCCGACTTGTTTTTGTAAATCTTTTGTCAAGTCGCCATAATTTAACATTGCGTGGGCTTTTGCAGAGTTAATAGTCGCCTGAGTATCTTGTCTTTTGACGTTAAGCATTTGTCTGAGAAGCTTGGAATTTTTTACTAGATTTCCGTTTTCCTTGTCAACTACATCAGAGAATCTTTTACCATCGACAGTAACGCCCGTAAGATAAGTGCTTAACGAATCATAATAACCATCAGAGATTTTTTGTCCATCTATAACTGTTTTATTAACATTTTGTTGAGCAGTATTATATTCTTCAACATTCTTAGCAAGTGTCTCAGTACTCCAGTCCGGCAAATCATTGGACAAGAATCCAGAACCAGGAGGGAGTTTTCCCAAAGTTATCCACGCAGACAAAACTTCATCAACTGAGGCCCCGTATTCGTGCGCCAAATTGATTAACTTTCCATATGCTTGTTCTTGCGTAGTAAAACTCTTTTTAATTTCTTCTACCTTTGTTAGGTCGCCCTCATCCATTGCGGCTTGTATATTTCTTTGCTTGTCCATCCAGCTTGCGCCAATGTCTTGAATATCAGTGGCGCTTAACACATTGCCAAACCCATCCTTGAAGTCATCAATTATTTTTTGCATCTGTCTGCTATTTGCAGTATCTCGTTTAAAATCTAGAGCCATGCTTACTTCTATCTTTTGTTGAGACATAGTACTTTCTATATCGTTAACCATATTTTGGACATATGCCTTAACCTCGTCGCTTACATTCTCATTATTTAAGATATTTTCACTAACATCGCCCATTGCGCGTGCCCAGTTAATAACATTGTCATAAACTTCACGACTTGCGCCAGATGCCTGTGCTTCTTGTATTTTTGAATAAATGTCCTGTAATTGATTAACTCTCGATGCCAATTCAGGGTCGGCTTTTATTTCTGCTTCTGCAGCTGCATCATATTGGTCTTGCCATTTTTTCGTCACTTCTTGAATATTTTTTAACGCGCCAGTTACTTGAGATTCTAGTTCACCTTCGTCAAGATTAAAGATGTCGTCTACATTGATACTATTTTCTGCGGCAATGCCCTGTAGATCGTCCATAAACGATTTTAATGCATTTTCTCTTTCAGATACATTACCTTCTACTTGTAATTCAAGTTTTGCTCCACTATTATCAATAGTAATACCATATTTGGCCGCAGAAGCTTGTACTTGCTTCATAATAGCATCAATTCGGTCTATATTTTGATTCCATCCTGCCTTTGGACTTGTTATTCCATTGCCTCCAAGTTCAATATTTTGAGTGCCATTAACGTTCATGTAGTCCGTAGACTTTTTTATATCTTTTGCATTGTCTCTTAAATACTGTCTTGCTTGTTTTGCTTCTAATTCATCAAAAGCGGCATTTGCTTGTTCAACACTACTTGTTAAAACATTAATAGCACCTGCTTCGGCACCGTATTTGCTAATCATTTCACCTTGTAGGTCTAATAGCTGTTTACGAGTGTTATATGCTTCTTGTTGAGATAAACTACCAGAAGCCAAGCTCTCTTTTAGTTCTTGTACCTTTGCTCTATAATCCGCAATAGACTTTGATGTTTCTTGATATTCTTGCGCAGCTTTTTGTGCGGCTTGATAAGCTTCTTCTTCTTTTCGGATAAAGTGATTAATAATGCCAGAAACTACTTGGAATCCAATTAAAGCTACATTGAATCCAAGCATAACTTTTGACAATGCTGACAATTGAGATATTGAAGCCTTTAAGGAACCAACTCCAGCTTTAAGTTTTGCAAAAAATCCTGTAGCGGCAACTTCACTTTGCTTGAAGCTGTCAGTAATAACAGTGCCATAAGCACCATATGCGGCCATAAAGTCAAATTGTTTTTTACCAGCTTGAACTTGTTGGTCAAATCTTTTTGCTTCCGCTTGAGCATTCATAAATACCCTTGCTGACGCAGCGGCACTCATTTGTTCATTAGCAGCCGCATTTGCAAGTTTGGCCGCAGTATTTGCGTCAATAATGCCTGTCTCTTCCATCATTTCAGCACTAAAGCCTTGAGATGCCATTATGAGACCGGCAGTAGTTTCAGATAACTGGCCATTAGTGACCATTGCTTTTAATCTAGCAGTATCTAATTGTCCTTCGGAATCAATCAACTCCATATTAGCCAAGAGTTCTTGTTGTTTTGCAACATTAGCAGTTTCTGCGGCAAAAGCTTCGGCAATTTCTGCTTCTGCCAATCCTGTTTTAGCAACTCTGGCCGCATTCGCCGCCGCAGCCGCCAAAGTATCTGCTTCTGCCACTTGGTTCTTAGCCAAAGCAGCAGCTACTTGTGATTGTGTTAGTCCTTGCTCAGTCAAGACTTGTGCCTGTTGTTCTGCAGTTAATACTTTTACTGCATTTGCGTACGCAACAACAGAAGCTTGTCCAGATTGCATAACATTCTGGACTCTCATAGCAGCATTGGCCATTTTTTCTGCTTCCACAGCGCCACCAAATGCTTCTTTGAAATTCATTTTGAGCATGTCTCTATTTTTCCAAAGAGTAATACCAGATATAGTTGTGAAAATAGTTGGTAGAATACCAGCTACATCTACAACTTTAACAATTGCTTTCGCAAGGTCAACAAAGAATTTAACTGCATTAGAATTTAAAGAATCATTCCACATTGTTTGCCATGTGTTCTTTAATTGATTTACATGGCCCTCAATAGATTGCTGTTGCTTCGCAAATTCTTCATCTGCACTACCAGCACTGTCTAGGGCAGATTTATAAGCACTTTCAATCAAATCGGAATCGTCAAGTAAGGCGGCAATAACAGAACCACGATTCTTGCCCGCTATAAGGTCTAACAAAGCAGCTTGGTCTGTATCGTTCATTTGCTTCCATACTTTACCGATACCAACAATAACATCGTAAGTGGCCTTAAAATCGCCAGTATCTGTCAAAATATCAAATCCGCCCTTACCATTTACATTGGTTAGAGCAAGAACTTGGTCTCTTAATTTAGATGTGCTTTCGGCCACACCATCAGTTTCTTCTCCCTCTTCTTTTAATTCTGTAGTCATGCCTCGAATACGCATAGAAACTGTTTTTAATGCGTGACCTACGCTTTCTGGGTTTTGAATAGTTGTATTTGCGGCGGCAGTCAATGCAATGGTTTGCGCCAAGTCATTGTTAGCAACTTGCATTGCGGCAGAAGACCTCATCAAGGAAGTAGCAATTTCATCAGAACTGATTGCATAATTGTTCACTCTGTTACTTTCACGCAATAATGCGCTACTGACTATTTTAAAAATAGCGGTTAGGCATTTCTACCTAACTCTCACGTTTCAAAAAAATATACATTATATCGTGAGTTCGGACTGTACATTACACCCACTATAAAAGTGGAGTGGATAACTAAAATAATAATGTTACCATTACTATCAAGGCAGTCTCTAGGGATTCTTTGTTATAACAAAGTCTTTCCACGGTCTGCGCCATGTCTGGCCTTTAACCGTTATAGTTATCTACTTAAATCATATGTTACCATATAATTTGGGCAATTATTCTACCCACTTCATTAAGCATATCAATTACTTGCATAGAGTCTTTGCCAATATCTCCGCTCATTTGGCTTCTGAACGCTTGCATAATAGAAATCATAGAATCTGTTGCGTCAGAAATGTTCTCAAATTCCGATACGTTCATTAACTTAGCAGTATTAGCCGCCAAGTCAGCAGCATCGTTCATAGAGTAGCCTAGACGCGCATAGTCAGCCGTACTACTAACAATATCTCGAATAGTAGAACCAACTTCTGTAGCCGTCTTAGAGGCAGTATTTAAGAAATTACTATAAGATGCATCTGTTTCATCTGTAACTTTCTTCAATTCTGTTAGCGCGGCGTCAATCTCTGTTACCTGTTTAACACCACTTTTAATAACTCTGATAGCGTCATAAAAGCTTACAAATGTAAGCATATAAGAACTAAATTCTTTAACCTTGCCGGTAAGCTGGCTAGTAAATTGTTGCCAACCAGTTAATGTAGACTTAGAGCCAGACGCAAATCTAGTCATAGATTGCGTTGCTTCGTCAAACTTTACTGTGACACTATGAATCCTACCAGCGCCATCATTAATGTTGGCCGTCAAAGTTCTCATGTCACTAGACATCTTACTAGACACTAAAGAACCATGTTGCATTGCCTGTGCATAAGCTTCCATTTCTTTAGTTCTAGCTTTTAAGTCACTAGTATCACCAAGCATCTTTTTGGTTTCGCCTTTTGTAGCGAGTTTATGAGAAGTCTCAAGAAGTTGCGTCAATTCTCTTTGATATTTTTCAACAGCTTCTCTGGCCTTATTCCATTCATTAACCTCATCGCCAGTAATGCTTGCGGCGCTCTTACTTTGTAGTTTTGCTCTCATTGCATTTAGTTGGTCTAGAGCCGTTTTATATTGTTCAATCTTTTGAATAGTAGTTGGGTCTACAATTTCTAGGCCACCACTACCAACAGTGCGAATGCCTTGTTGCAATGCTTTAATTCTTTCGGATGCTCTTTCAATGCTTGCAAATTGTTTTTCTAAAGAGCCACCAAAAGCAGTTTGGCCTTGCGCGTCTCTCGCTTTAGCAACAAGTCTTTCAGTAGATGCAAACATTTGATCTAAATATCTTGTTTCAACTGCGAGTTCTTCTTTGTTAAAAATCTGTAAATCAAACTTACCAACACTGCCTTTAATTCTATCAATAGATTGTTTAATCTGGTCTTCGTATTTTGTGCCAAGTAGATTTTTGGTATTAGCAGGGTCTAGAAAACCATTTAACCTATTTAGTCTTTGCTGATATTGAGCGTACATTTCTAATTGTCTATTTAATTGCTCAACAGCAGCATTTTCTTCTTTTAATTGAGCTATTCTACTTTGAATGGCAACACCGCCTGTGCGCAGACTCTGATATTCTTCTTCTGTCATTTTTCTACGCGCAGAACGAATCTTATCAATTTGGTTAAGCCAATCATTATATTGCTTAGTTAAATCACTGCCAGCGTTATGAGTGCCAGAATAGCCCTCAAAAGCTCTTTTCGTAGACTTCTCAAGACCGGCCAATGTCTTTAGATTGATAGTCTGATTTTTGGCCATAGCTTCCATTTTGTGGCCTGCTTCTTGTGCTGCATTGCCAACATTTTTTAGGCCGGATGCTTCGCTACTTAATGCACCAGAAGATGCGCTAGCACTAGCGGCGGCATTTCTATTAGCAGCAACAAACTTATCTTTGGCTTGGGCCGCAGATTGGGCCTTGTTTTTAATTTCATCAAAGCCACTAGCTTCTGGCTTTAAATTGCTTGCGGTTTTAACGGCACCAGTTTGAACAGTAGGGGAAACCTCAATACTATTCATTTTGGACTTAATCTTTTCAATTTCAGCGGCCAAAGTGTTAAATGCGCTTGTAATCTTTTCAGTATGTACAGTGACATTGCTAAAGTCAAATGTGGCATTCATTAAAGATTTGATATTGTTTAACTCAGCTTCAATTTGGTCACGCATTACTGTAAATTGCTGAACAATATTTCCAGTATTTACATCAATATTTTGTAATTTGAAAGAATTATTTAATGTATCCGCTAGTTTATCAGTAGAACTTTTTGATGCTTCTTTAATTTTTTGCTCCATTTTATCAAGTTCGCCAAGGCCAGCCATATTTATAGCACCTGGCTTAACTTTGTTAATCAAATTAGAAACAGTAACTAATTCTTGTTTATATCTCTCTAATTCAGCAACTACTTTTTGAATCTTACCAACAGTATCGGCACCGGCAATTTTACCTGCCATGTTAATATTGTCAAACTTTTTAATAGTAGTCAGGAACTGACTTAATTTGCCCATATCCATTGAGCCAAGGGCTTTAGAATATGCTTTGCTATTCGTGTTAGAGAATTTACTTTGCGCACTTACTAAATCTTGTATAACGTCTAAAGTAGCTTGTGCTTTTGCACGATAAGCTTCTAGTTCGCCAGTCTTATCTGGGCTACCAGACTTCATGTTAAAGATATTACTTGTACTAAAATTTTTCTTACTAATAGCATTTAATATCGCATCAAATTCTTTTAGCTTGGCCATTAAAGAGTCTAGAGAAGTTGCACCTGTTTGCGCCATAGCATGAATAGCAGTTCCTTCTGTAGAGAAAGCATTCTTCATTGGCTCTAGCGCGGCCCTAATCTCTTGAATTGCTGCTTTTACTTCTTGTAATGCGCTAATAATGCCGGAAAAATCAGGAGTGGCCTCTTTGCCCATGGACTTCATAGACTCTACTAGCTCTTTTTTCTCTTGTTCAAGCTTGTCTATCATTGCAGAATACTCTTGTATTTCTGCTTTTAGAGCATCATTAGAGCCAGTCATTTTAATAGAATTGTCTTGCAGCCCCTTCATTGCGGTTTTCAAACGCTCAATTTGTTCTTCGTATTTACGAACTTGCGCGGCAGCTTGTTCATAGTTTTCTGACAATGATTCGTTTCGATTATGTTCGTACATGAAAGCTCCCATCTGGTTTTTATATTCAACTTTAGCAATTTCTTTTATAGCTTGCATAGCTGTTTTTGCGCCAGCTTGAACATCTGCAATAATTCCTTTGTATCGGAGAGCAATCACGTCTCCCATAGAATATTCCGTACCATGACCATAAATCTCTCTTAGCGCTTCTTTTAAGCGCCCAACCTCAACATCAGGATTAACTTGTACTTTAACATCTGTTTTAACAGTATCAGGAGCTGCATTTTGTACGCTCTTAGTAATATCATTTTTTACTTCCCCTGTCTGGACATTTGGCTTAACATCAACTTTTGGATTGACGTTAATTGTGCCCATATTTTTTGTCCATTCAGTTGTAAATCTCATGGTGGACTTTGTTAAAGCGTTCATTTGCTCTTGGACACTTTTGCCCATTAGCTTATCAATATCAAGAGGCGCTTTAGAACCCATTTCTTTAAACGCACCATTAATATCTTTTGCAAGATTTCTTACTCTATTAGAAACGTCTTTTGTTCCGATATCTTTACCAATACCATTTAGACGATTCATAAAACTCAAAGACTGCTTGCCAAACTTATTAAAATTAGCCGTTGCTTTTGCTAAGTCGCCAGACATAACTTTACCAAATGCTTGTTTTAGCGCTTCGCCAGCACTACGTCCTTCTTGCTTTATTGATGTTAAAGCGCTATCTAGCTTAGAAAATGTACCAAGAAGTTTGTCAATATTCTTAATGTTGGACACTTTAAGGTCAAGCTTGCCATTTTCTTGCAACTCTCTTAATTTAGATTCAATTCTTTTTGATAGCGCGTCAAGGACAGACTCATCAGCTTTAAATCCAACATCAATATTAACTTTCTTTTCAATTACGTTACCCATCGTCTCACCACTCTTTCTATCAAATTATAATTTCATTAGCTATTTTATCTGCTAATTCATTTGCATATTGCTCCAAATCATTATCCAATTGATCTTCTGGGCGTTCGCTTGTAACTGTGGCATCGGAGTATCCATTGCCATTCCAATAATAAATAGGGTGTTCACCGGCCCAGAATCTCTCAAAAATCCAGTCTGCCTCTGGAGTACCGTCGGCGTAGCTCCTGCCATATTCTCTTGGATGCCAAGGAACCCACGCGCCGCCGTCTTGGTGGTATGGAGAACTACTAGCGTGGCCCTCAAGTGCATCGCTAGAGAATCGAGTGCTTACGCTCAATCTGTGCCCACCACTATTATTGAAGGTCTTATATGAATCATATAATTTTCCAGTTCTTCCATACCTTCTTGGGCTATACCCAGAATAATATGTTTCAACAGCCTTATGAGATAAAGTATCTACTTTTGCTCTTGCCGTCTCTCCATATCTCTGTACGACTGAATTAACATTCTTTTCCATGTCCTTTATAATTTCTTGCGCTATCGCCTTAAAATCAATAAAAGCCATAACTAAATCACTTCCAAAATTATTTTTTAATCTTATCAACAAATTGTAGAATCTTATTAATATCATCTTTGTTTACATTCATATCTTCTAAGTTCAGCCCTGAAATTTTCTCTCCAATGTTATCTACAAACTTTCCAAACTGATAAGACAAATCGCCAAGGAATCTACCGACTTGCGCCTCAAGGCTATTTTGCGCAAGTACATATTCTTTTTGTAGAATTAACATTTCAGTCATTCTATTATATTCTGGCAGAGCCGCATTAATAATCATATCTAGCAATCCACTCGCAGTCAGTGCGTCATAATCATCATAATAGTTGTTAGTAAATTCAATGTCTGTATATGCTTCAATAAACTTAATATTAAACATAATATATAGCTCTACTCCATTCAGTAGAACATTACCATCTTCATATTCAGAGCAATGCGCAATCACCAAATCAATTACTTCTCTTTTTTCGTTTACAGGTAAGTATTCTTTTACATTAATTGCGCCAATAACGTCAAAATCACTATCTTCTCTCGCTTTATTAATTAGTTCTAGTACTGTCATAATTAGACTCTCCTTTGCATTCTTAGATAAAAAATCACCAGAGCATAACTGTATCAGTAGTTATCCCTGGTGATTGAAATTTTATTTTGTAAATTAACTACTTTAATATCAAAATAAGTCTTCGCCACTAAAATCTTCCATAGTTGCGTTATGATTTAAAATCAAATGTGCGCAACCAATAAGAGCAGATTCTGAGGCATCTTCTGTTAATTCTTTACTAAATAATTCGTGCGCCAAATTTAATGACTCAAATTTTAAACTTGTTCTTGTTTTTTTGCCTTGTTCAATACCAACAGTTTTGCGCCATTTGCTAGGCTCTAAAATATAATATGGTATATCAAGCTCAAAACACTTTCCAATAATACATCCTTGAAGTTGTGAAAGCATGCGCAATGTTTTTGCATTTGATTGAAAAGCCGTTTGCTCAAATACAATTTCGTCAGGTTTTTCTTTTTCAATTATTTTATAAATGCTAGTTACCATATGTTTAAATCTTAGTTCTGAGTCTTTTTCTTTTTTTAAATCTACTAGTTTTGTCCATTGGTATTGACCATTTATAAAGCAAGAAATTCCACTGCACGTTGTACTCTGGTCGCAGGATAAAATTTTATTCATAATTTTCCCCCTTTTTATATTTTTTCAACATAAAAAATATAGTGGCCAAACATTAATAGTATTTATCAAATTAAAATACAAATGCAATTACTACTAATGTCTGGGCGCTAGATTTATAAATACGAATGGCCCCGCCCTTTTTGGACGGGGCACTCGCAATTTTCTTATTCGGGCTTGGTATCAGGATTCAGCATAGCAATGAGCTTGTTACGCTCATCGTCACTTAGCTTTCCATCCATCCACAAAATATCAATCTTCTTTTCCAGTCCTTCGGTTCGACCCTTCTTAATTAGGGCCACACTAATCTTATAATAAATAGACATGAATGTTTACGCTCCTTTCAGCATTTATTCTTCCACGCCAAGGCTAGTCAAAGAACTATCAACTGCTTGGTTAATGACAACTTCTTGCACATCTAGCAAATCTTCACCTTGTTTAGTAAAATTCTCGGCCATAACGCCAACATCCGCCTCACCCACAACAACTTGATCAAGTGGATAAACGATACTATGAACGGCAATACCAATTGCTTCGTCGCGAGAGCAACTATTATAACATCCATTATCAGCAATTTTTACATAATTAGGCTCTTCGCAATATGCAAGAATATCTCCTTTATATAGAATCTTATACATTATTTTTAATCACCCTTTCAATCATTTCTTGAAGAACACCAATAGGTTGTTCTCTAATATGATTCTTCCAAAATGGAAATAGTTGACTAGAAGTTTTCATAAGACTATCTTCACATTCATTATATGCTTGCCAAGCATCAGATTCAGAATCATTGTCCTTTTCTAAGTAATTTATTAATTCTTCGGCCAAATCATATTGATACATAGACGAAACATCATGCTTACAAAAATAATCTCTTCCATTTTGAGAATAGGTTGTGCAAATAGGAACTCCATTTTTGCTAATCATATCAAAATTTTCTTCAAAAATGTCTCCTTTATTTGCTTTTACTTTTCCTTTAATTCCTTGAAAACTACAATTTTTCATTGCTACATATTCCATTGCGTTAGCTCCTTTTATAAATAAATTATAGAATAATCTATTCAATCGCAAAATGCGATTATGGTCATTATAGTTTTTAAAATACCCTATATTACATGTGAACAATTGTTGAATATCAAAGAAGTGAACTTTTCCTTCTTCATAAAATCTTTTCATTGCTTTTAATTTATATCTTGCTCGCTTCATGCTGTCTCTATTTCCACGCACAATTATTTTACCAGTATCGGTAATGTTAAAGGTGGCTTTACAAAATTTGAAAGCTTCGGTAAGTGGAACAATCTTAGTTTTATATTCATTTAATACCAATTCTAACTCATTTATTTTACACATTATCTTTTTATTTATTTCTTTTAATTCTTCTATATCGTGATAAATAATATAATAGTCGTCCATATAATGTCCAAAGCATTTAATTCCTAATTGACATTTTATATAATTGTCTAATGAGCTTGGAAAAGAAATCATTTCAACTTGACTTGATTCTACTCCAAGCGGCATACCATGATCTCTATTTTGTGGTATAACACAATCTGCTATTTGCCTAATTCTTTCATCGTCTATCATATTTTTATGTTTTTCATATACAAGTTCGTGAGAAATACTTGGAAAGAATTTTTTAAAATCTAATAATAATATACCACCATTACGATCATATCTGCGAAAATGCCATCTTAAATGTTCTTTCAATATATTAAATTGATAATGAAGACCTTTGCCTAATTGACTTGCGCCATTTTCTTTGACAATACTCGGCCCATATATAGGAAATAAAACTTCATGAGTTAATACCTTTTGAACCTGTCTATCCGTAATATGTGGTGCTTCAATATCTCTTACTTTTCCACGCTCATGTAATATAAATTCTGTACAATGTTTTGGTTTATATTTTCCATCTAGTATTTTCTTTCTTTGTTTAGCTGTATTTGATAACAAATGTGATTGAAAATTTTGTGTACTTTGTTTCCAACCAACATTTTTACAACATTGAAGACCATATTGAAACATATTGTCAAAACTAAAAACTTCTTCCAGAGTACCAATCTTTTTATTACGTTCACGTGCTTTTATTTCTCGTTTAGCTTTTCTTCTTTGATATCTTAGTTCTTTACGTTGTTCACTTGTCATAAAACTTGCATCACCTGAATTTATTTTAATAATAGTATTCGACCGACGTACAGTTTTGTTGCTACTAATTTAAGTACAAAATATACAAAAATATTCGCAAGTATACTTAGACAAACTGCATAGCCCTGCACATGAAATAAAAATAAGTATACAGAAATTTTTACCATGCAAGCAGCGTCCGTGCATAAGGCATCATGAGTCCATTTCGGGCACAAGCCACAGGAAGTGCTTCTCCTCATAAAAAAGGTTGTAATGTTTTCTTCAAAGTTAACATTGTTTAACCTATAAAATTTTAAGATCGGCGCGAACCCATTGGCATTATTAGCGTTGTTGTTGTTGGGACTCCCATCAGTGTTCACATTGCAGAAGGTGTTGCTGTTGTTGTAATTAGGAGAGCGAACCCACCACCACGCCGCCGCAGGCGGCGGGCCAAGGGACACGAAACAGAAACACACCAAAAATATATTAATTTTATTGTTGAATCTTTTTCTTAATTCTTTCTTTGTCTGACTTTAATACACCTCTTATTAAGTTATTCTCCGAATCAATTAGTTCACCTAGTTTTTGCGCCATGGTACCTAAAATACGTTTCGCTTGTTCACCTGTTTTGTGTTGAAAAGCAGCGCTTGGATTTTGTATCAAAACACCATAAACAATACTTAGTTCATGATCTAATGACATTAACGATGCTCTTGCTTTGAGCAAATTTTCTCTACGAATTTGATATCGTTGTTCGTCATCAGGCATCATGCTATTTGCCTTTTCAGTAAATTCCATTACTTCAAAAGCCATATTTGTTACTCTTGGTACAAAAATACGAGAATAACGCGCAGATAGTTTTGAACAAAATGCAACCGTTTCATTGCAAATATGAGTTGCGCTTTTGACAAATTCTGCTTTACTTAAATTTCTTTTACTTAGTAGCACAGACATATTTATTTTCTCCTTTTATTTCAATGCGATATACATAAATTCACAATCTTGGCCCACTTGCGTGGTCCAGATTGTTCAGATTAGAGCGTGATGAGCGGCGCGAACCCACCGGCAACATAAGCGCCGGCGCCGCCGGGACCCCCATCAGTGTGCACACTGCAGAAGGTGTCGCTGCCGCTGCAAAGAGGAGAGCGAACCCACCACCACGCCGCCGTGGATACGTCATTACTCTTGTATCGAATTTTGCTGGCACCATTCTTGTAATATGCGAGCTGCTGTTGATGATTCTGTTCATAAGAGTTGGCAAAGCTTCTCGACCCATGAACTTCAAATTCGGATGGGAGATACACATAATCAGTTGTTGCAGTTATGCTAGAAGAGTCATTACTACCCCCACCTATATTGTCCGTATAAATAGTTCTTGTACGTAACACAGCTTGCAAATCAGATGGCATAGCGTTTTTGAATTGAGAACATATAGTTTGTCTCATATAGGAACTTTCCCATCCTCCACTGCTCGTATTAGAAGAATTCATATGGAAGCATGCGTCTGATGTGACAGTATTATAATGCGAATCAACAAAAGCAATATCTTTACCGCCCGTCGCTGCGCTCTTCGCAAAACTACAAATCATGTGATGCGCCCCATTCATCTCAATACTAGAATTGTGATCAAATGCGGCGATAAACATATA
>OIWT01000056.1_pt1 | contig 144788 bp, 124 predicted proteins | sample 1587701 | NCBI WGS metagenome assembly OIWT01 (sample SAMEA3888904, study PRJEB22519) | human gut metagenome | biome: human gut; feature: human-associated habitat; material: faeces | place: Denmark | collected 2009
TAAGTTCTCTCAAATTTTCAGCAAAACTCATGCCTTCATTTTAAGAAAAAATTACCTGGAAAATTGGTGAATGGGTATAATTTTACCAGATTGTTTTTGGATAATATTATTTTACTATGCCATAATCCAGGTTTTTACAGATTTCAAAAGGCCGGTTACGCTTTTTTTGTCTGTAAGCCCGGATTTAAAAGTTTTCTTCTATATATTACGTCCTAATTTTTTGAACATTTCCTTGTCTTCGGAAATTGTTGTGCCGGAAGAGGTTAGCATGTTTCCGGTTATTGTGGCGCTCGCTCCGCTGCAGAATACGGATTCGCCTTTTCCGGACATAAGTTTGCGGCCGGCGGCAAGTCTTACGTCTGCTGCCGGGTTTATGTAGCGGAACATTGCGATTGTCCTTAGGATTTCGTTTTCGGAGAGCGGTTTTAGGTTTTCAAAGGCTGTGCCGGGTATTGGAATGAGCGCGTTTATCGGAATAGAGTCCGCGCCTGCTTCTGAAAGCGCAAGGGCCATTTCTATCCTGTCTGAAAAGGTTTCGCCTATTCCGATTATTCCTCCGGAACAGATTCGGAGTCCTGCGGCTTTGACATTTTTTAGCGTTTCTATTTTCATTTCGTAAGTGTGGCTCGTGCAGATATTCTTGAAATTTGCACGGCTTGTTTCAATGTTGTGATGGATTCCTGAAACACCGGCTTCTTTTAGCGCATAAATCTGTTCCTTTGAAATAAATCCCATGGATGCGCAGGTTTTTATGTTAAGATTTGAATTAATCATTTTGAATGCTTTAAGGGCTTTTTCAAAATCCTTGCCGGAGAGCGCTTTTCCTGATGTTACAATTGAAAAACGGTGCACACCTTCATCCGCAAGCGCTTTTGCCTGCCTGAAAATTTCTTCCGGCTCAAGAAAGTCGTATTCCTGGCAGTTTGTTTTGTTAAAAATGCTCTGCGCGCAGAATTTGCAGTTTTCGCCGCATCGGCCGCTTTTTGCATTGATGATGGAGCACAGGTCTATGCGGTCTCCCATAAAATGTCTGCGTATTAAATCTGCGCCTTTACAAAGTTGGGGTAATTCGCAGGTTTCAAAAAAAGAAAGATTGTCGGAATGGCTTAGTCGTTTTCCGTTTGTGATTTGTTCTGCAAGTTGAAGTAAATTAGTTTCCATAAGAAAAATATAATGAAAATAAGGTATATTGTAAACTTGTGGTAACTAAAGTGGTTTACAATATTGAGATTGAAAATTTTCAGCCTGCAGAAAAAATTATTCCAAAAAAAACGAGGGAGTTTTTTCCCTCGCAAAAATATTTAAAAGGCTTAATTTCGAGTTTTTTTTACAAATTACGAAAGAACGCTTTCGGCATATTTCCAATTTGCTCAGATGGATTTGGCTCGCGCTACGCTTGTATTAATTCGGGTGCTCCGCACTTTAATTAATTCAATCGCCAAAAATCTTCACAAATTGCAAATCTGCCTGCGCTTTTATTCTTTTTGCAAAAAAACTCGATATTCAACCTAAAAGTTATCTTGAAAGTTTTCTGTAGACGGTTCGTTTTGGAACGCTTGCGTCTTCTCCGAACTGTTCTTTTTTCCATTCTGCGTATTCTGACCAGTTGCCTTCAAAGAATCGTACTTCGGAGTTGTTTTCAAATGCCAGGATATGTGTGCAGATTCGGTCTAAGAACCAGCGGTCGTGGCTTACTACCAGCGCGCAGCCGGCAAAGTCTTCAAGAGCTTCTTCCAAGGCGCGGACTGTTTGTACATCCAAATCGTTTGTCGGTTCGTCAAAAAGCAGTACGTTTCCTGCTTCTTTCAGCATCATTCCAAGGTTCAGTCGGTTTTTTTCGCCGCCGGAAAGCACGCTTACTTTTTTATTCTGGTCTGGACCTGCAAAATTGAACCAGCCGCAATATGCGTGCGCGTTTACTTCCCGAACGCCGCCTTCCATCGGTCTGCCTTTTTCGTCAACTGCGCCGAGTTTTATCATATCTGCGCCGCCGCCAAGTGTTTCATAAACGGTCTTGTTTGGATCGAGGCCGCTTCTCATCTGGTCAACGTATACAAGTTTTACAGTTGAACCGATTTTTACTTCGCCGCTGTCTGGCTTTTCTCCGTTTGGAAGTCCTGCGGCATCCGCAATCAATTTGAAAAGCGTTGTTTTTCCGGCACCGTTTGGTCCTACGATTCCCACAATTGCTCCGGCCGGAATATGAACATTCAGCTTGTCAAAAAGAAGTTTGTCGCCATAGGCCTTTGTAAGATTTTCCAAATCAATAACCTGATTTCCAAGTCTAGGACCTGCCGGAATTGAAATCTGCGTATCTTTCAGCTGGGCTTTTGATTCCCGGGACATAAGCTCGTTGTAGCGGGAAATGTGTTCCTTGTGTTTTGCCTGCCGGCCTTTTGCGCCCATGTGAATCCATTCCAATTCGCGCTGAATTTCTTTTTGGCGTGCAGTTTCGTTTTTGTTTTCCTGCGCAAGACGGGCGTTTTTCTGTTCAAGCCAGCTTGTGTAATTTCCCTTGAACGGATAGCCTTCGCCGCGGTCAAGCTCAAGAATCCAGCCGGCAACTTCATCAAGAAAATATCGGTCGTGTGTTACGGCGATTACTGTTCCCGGATAGTCGTGCAGGTGTTTTTCCAGCCATGCGACAGTTTCTGCGTCCAAATGGTTTGTCGGCTCGTCAAGGAGCAGGATATCCGGTTTTTGCAGCAAAAGCCGGCAAAGGGCGACACGTCTGCGTTCACCACCGGAAAGCACATCTACATTTTGTTCCGGCGGAGGACAGCGCAAGGCATCCATTGCAAGCTCAAGGTTGTTGTCCAGATTCCAGGCATCCAAGGCATCCAGTTTTTCCTGAACTTCGCCTTGACGTGCGCAAAGTTTATCAATATCTGCATCCGGATCGCCAAAGGCTTCATTGATTTTGTCAAATTCTTCAAGAAGAGCGGTGATTTCTTTTACGCCTTCTTTTACTGTTTCAATGACGGTTTTTCCAGGTGTTAATTGTGGTTCCTGTTCAAGGTAACCGATTGTGTATCCTGGAGCTAATTTTGTTTCGCCGGAAAAATCTTTGTCAACGCCGGCAAGAATTTTAAAAAGGGAAGATTTACCAGAGCCATTTGCACCGATAACGCCGATTTTTGCACCGTAATAATAAGAAATGCTTACGTCTTTTAAAACAACTTTTGTTCCGTAAGCTCGTGTAACACGATCCATCGTGTAAATAATTTTTTTGTCGTCGAATGTTTTAGCCATAAAATATATTATAATAGAAAAAAGATTAAAATAGAAGAGTTGAAAAGGTCAGGAAAATGATTGATGAACGTCCGGATTTGGATTTGAAATTAAGCGCGGGAATTTTTCGCCAGTATTATTACCTGAAAGAAGAGCTTGTGGATTTTTGCCGCAGAAATAATTTGCAGGCGACAGGAAGCAAGTCTGAACTTTCTGAGCGGATTGCAGTCTTTTTGGAAAGCGGAAAAAGAACGCGTGCCGAGCACAAAACCCGAAAAACTCAATCTGCCGGTGAAATAAAACCGAACAGTATAATAGAAGAAAACTTTGTCTGCGGCGAAAAGCACAGGTCGGTTTTGCAAACAACATTACAAAATTTTTAAATAAGCGGCGAATGGTCTTTTTTTTATTAAGAAAAAATGCTATATTTTTTACAAGGGTTTTATTATGACATTGATTCAGAGTATTCTTTTGGGAATTTTGCAGGGAATTGCGGAATTTCTTCCGATTTCTTCGAGCGGACATCTTGCGGTTGTTCAGAATCTTTTTGGGCTTGAGGATGTTCCTTTGCTGTATGATGTTTTTTTACATTTGGCTACATTGCTTGCGGTTTGCATTTATTTTAGAAAATCAATCTGGAGGCTTTTAAAGGTTTTTGGCCGCCTGATTGCTCGCCGTCCTGCTCCGGCGGAAGTTGATGAAAATGACATTCTCTGCGGAACAGAAATGCGCGGAAGAAAAACCATTCTTGCTTTGATTATTTCTACTGCTATAACAGGCACTATCGGGATTTTTACGAGCAAGCTGATTCCTGAGCTTTCAATAAAATTTACCTGCGCAGGTTTTTTGCTTACTGCCTGCCTTTTGTTTTTTTCGTCTGTTGTTGAAAAAAAATCTCTTGCAAAAACGGAATCTGTGCCTAAGTCTGAAAACAAAGGTATTTCTGTTCTTCAGGCTGCCGTGATTGGCTTTATGCAGGGAGTTGGAACTTTGCCGGGAATCAGCCGTTCTGGTTCAACAATTGCAGGCGCACAGCTTTGCGGTGTGGAACGTGGGGCGGCCGGCGAATATTCTTTTCTTGTTTCTATTTTTGCAATTCTTGGCGCGTTTGTGCTGGAATTAAAAGATTTGGGAGAAGTTTCTTCGTCGATTGGTGCGGACATTGTGCTTGCCGGTTGCATTTCCGCTTTTATATTCGGTTATTTTTCATTGGCTTGTCTTATGAAAATTATCAAAAAGGGCAAGCTTGAATGGTTTGCGGCTTATTTGATTCCGGTTGGAATTTTGGGATTGATTTTCTTAAAATAGAAAATGAACTACCATCGGCGAGAGCGTTCGGGGGCTGTGTCCTAAGTGCTAGGAATCAGTTTTCGCCTATGCTTGCCATTTTAAAATATCCTGTAAGAAATTTATAAAAATTTTCGACGTGGCTGTTTTCGGCTTTGTTTTTCTTGCAGGTGATTAGGATGTCGCGCTTGCAGTCAGGCTTTGTGATTTTTAAAAGTCTGACTCGTGAAGTATCCAGCGCGCCCCACGAAAATTCCGGCCAAAATCCAATTCCTATGTTCGCGGCGATCATGTTTTTTACCGAAGCGGGGTTGTCGCTTTCAAATATTATGTTTGGTTTTATTCCTGCGTCGGCGCAGTATTTGTCGCAGATTGAGCGAAGGTGTTTTGAGCCTAAGAGAGAAACAAATCCCCATTTTTGTCCGATGGATTTTATCCCCTCAAATGTTATTTCTTTTTTTTCCTGGAATTCCTGGATATTCGGAACAGCCAGAAAGATTTTTTCCGTGCAGATAAAATTTGAATCATCGGATGTTTTGTTTTCATGTGTCCGCGCGGAAATTTCTGTTGTTACGCGGATGTCGTCCATGTCATTTTTTTCGTTCTGATGAATCTGGATGTGAAGCGCATCGTCTATTTTCTGATATTCAATAATTGCTTCCGTTACCAGCGACGAGGCTGCCAGGACATTAAGGTGGATTGTGGCGTTTTCAGTTTTTGCCATTTCCCTAAGATTTTCCGGCAGTTCGCTCAGGCTTTTTAAAAGCGGTTCAAGTTTTTCGTAAAAATATTTTCCATAAGGCGTAAGAACAATGTTCCGTCCTTTTGACGAGAATAACGGAACTTCAAGTTCGTTTTCCAGCCGGTGAATTGCCTGCGTCAATGCGGGCTGCGCAACGTGAAGAGTTTCCGCGCTTTTTGTTACGTGCTGGGTTTTTGCTACTTCCAAAAAATATCTGAGCTGTGTAAGTTCCATAAAAATTTCCTTGCCTTAAATTTAAAGTCTTGGATTCCTGTATACCGCGGATTTAATTGTACATCCATAACTAATAATTATCAATATAATAAAAAAGATATATTAGAAGTTATAAAAAAAATGCGTTATCTTATTAATCGAAAAGAGGTAGAAAAAATGGCTGAAATCTTAGAATCTGTAATGTTAATTTGTTTTGGACTTTCATGGCCGATTAATGTCTGGAAGAACATCAAGTCAAAATCTGCAAAAAACATGAGCTTGAAATTCATTCTTTTGATAATTGTTGGTTACATTGCAGGAATCGTTGCAAAACTTTCTAAAGGTGCAGTAAACTACGTCTTGGTTGTTTATATTCTTAATCTTGCGATTGTAAGTGTAAATGTTGTTGTTTATTTTGTAAACAAACGTTATGACCAGGCTAGAGCCGCCGCTGTTGAATCAAAGCCTGTTGTAAACATGAAAAATGTAGGCTAAGCGCCGTTCTTTTCTGCTGTAAAAACTTGTGGTATAATTTTGCCGGAGTTTTTATGACAGAAACTGAAAAAATGCTTGCCGGCAAACTTTATGATTCTTCTGATGCGGAGTTTGCCGGACTTAGGGTAAAAGCGCACAGGCTTTGTGCGGATTACAATAAAACTTATGAAACTGAAGCGCAAAAACGCTCGGAAATATTAGATGAATTGCTCCCATGTCATGGGGGCAATTTGTATTTACAGGGGCCGATTCAGTTTGATTACGGAAAATTTACTTCTTTTGGAAAAAATTGTTACGCAAATTTTAATCTTGTAATTCTTGACTGCGCGCCAGTTTCTATTGGCGATGATGTGTTTTTTGGACCGAATTGTTCTGTTGTTACGCCGATGCATCCATTGTTAAATGAAGAAAGACGGCCAAGGCAGAAGCCTGATGGAAGTTTTTATACAAATGAATATGCAAAACCGGTTGTAATAAAGTCTGGCTGCTGGCTTGCTTCTAATGTTACTGTTTGCGGCGGAGTTACGATTGGGGAAAACTGTGTGATTGGCGCCGGCAGTGTTGTAACCCGCGATATTCCACCGAACAGTTTGGCGGCCGGTGTTCCTTGCCGCGTAATTCGCGCGCTTTCTGAAAACGACAGCCTTTTTAATTCGCGAAATCAGGATATTTAGCCCGAACGTCGAATTTATAAACTCGACATTCAACTTATTTAATTTTTAGTAAGTGACTTCTCCGTCGTGTTTTAGCAGGGAAGAGCTGCTTACGTTTTGAATGGATGCGATTTCTTTTAAAAGTTCTTCGTCTTTGTCGGATTTTACTTCAATAACAAGGTCTGTGCGGCTGTTCGCAAGTGAACAGGATTTTGTGGTGAAATTTGAGCAGTATTTTTTGCAGACCGAAGAAACTTTTTCTTCTATATCATAGCCTTCGCCGCTGACCATAAGAATTTTTGCGGCTTTTGCCACCGGTACTTTTTCAAATACTATAAGTGCGACTGTTACAATGAATGAAAGGGCGAATGCGATTTCCGCCTGTCCGGCTCCGGTTATTATTCCGCAGGAAATTGACCAGAACAAAAAAACTAAATCCATCGGGTCTTTTACCGCGTTTCTGAAGCGGACGATAGAAAGCGCGCCGACCATACCAAGGGAAACAACGACGTTTGACTGCATTGTAAGAATTATTCCGGCGGTGATAAGGTTTATTATTACAAGCGAAATGTTGAAATTTTTTGAGTAAAACGTTTTTCTTGTCAGAATTCTGTACGCAATGAAAATATAGACTGAAAATATTGCGGAAATCGCAAAAACAATCAGGATATTTTCCGGCGTCATATCATAACGTGAAAAACCTTCGATAAATGATTTTTTAAAAACGTCTTTAAATGTTGTCATATATATCTCCCATAAAACCCGTGCTAGCGGCGGGCCTCCATTAAATTTATATTTAAATTATTGTTCCTTTTAAGTTGAATTTTCTGCACAAAAAATATTTTGAAAAAGAAGTCTGCCTCAGCAGTCCTGTTTGCAAAAGCGAGGCGATGTAATCCGGCAGCAGTTCGTCGAATTTTACTTCCATCATATTTATATTTCTTTCCAGTACAGGCCGGAAAGCGGTCGAGCTGCTGAAAAATCCTTTTATGTCGGAAGAGCTTCTTATGTTTCTGTCGAAAGTTACGCGTACGTTTCCAATTTTATAAACGTATGGAACACGTTCATAGGCAACTATGCAAACCGGCTTGAGTCCTGAATATTGCATTTTGGAAACCAGTTTTTTCATAAGGTAAGGCGAGCTGTCCTTGATTTCCGGTATTCCTCCGTTCATTATTACGCCGCAGTCTTCTTTTGAAATCATGCAGCTTGATTTTAGTGTCTTTGAATTTTCCTTCTGCTTTAATTCAAGGGAAATTCTGTCCGTGCCGCAATTGTAAGTTCTGATTCTGAATTTTTCGCGTGGATCTGTTCCGTCTTCATTTTCGTGGTAGCAAGTGTTGTAGATGTCGTCAAAGTAAATGCTCCGGATTGAATACGCTCCGTTTGCGCCGGCGTGCGAATCCATGGAAAGTACGCATTTTGCGCGGCTTTCCAAAACGGAAAGAGTAATTTCTGGAGAAACATATTTGTATTCGTGTCTGTATTTGCCGTTCATAAAAAAGTTCAAAAATAGATTATCTAAAAATAGAATAACTATCTATATAAATTTACATTTTTTCTTGTTTTTAGTAAATAGGTTTAAGCGAATAAACCTATTTTTTTTAAGAATTAATAATGATTGTTTTTTTACAAATTCTATTTATAATTTTCAGTATGCTGATTAAGAGTTCCAAAGTGCGACGTAGAATTATTTACGGAATAATGCTTTTTTCAATGTCATTGTTTTTTATTGTTTCTGCATTGAACCATATTACTGTTGAAAAGTGCAAAAAATTAAATCTGCCGATTTTGTATATTGTAACTGAAAATAACAAACGAATTTCAAAAAAAGAGATTTATGTTTCTGCGAATTATGTTTTGGATGAATATTATGGAAAGTGCAAGATTCGCGGACATGGAAACACTACCTGGGTAACCCGGGAACTTTATAAGAAACCGTATCTTTTGTCTTTGGAAAAATCTGCGCCTCTGGCAGGGCTTAGGAGCGGAAAAAAATGGATTTTAATGGCGAATACGGCGGATAAGTCTAGCTTCAGGAATTTTTACGCTGAAAATCTTGCAAAAAATGTATGGAATAATTTTAAATGGACGCCGTCGAGCCGGTTTATAACTCTGATAGTAAACGGCAAGTATATCGGACTTTATGGGCTTACGGAAAAAGTGGAGATGGAAAACGGTCGGCTTGCGGATTTATGCGGTCCGGGCTCGTTCCTTGCGTGCGTAAATTCGCGCCTGGATAAGGAGCATAATTTTATTTCAAAGCATGATGTGAAATTCAGTATCCGTTCGCCGGAAGCGTCCCAGGATGTCTATGTTGTATGGCAAAATATTTTGCAGTCTTTTGAGGATAAAATTTATTCAGGGCTGGATTGGACGGATTCAGAGCTTGGCAAGTATCTTGATTTAGATTCATTTGTTGACTGGTTTATCATAAATGACTTTTCTAAAAATCATGACGCAAGGTTTCAGGCTTCGTGTTTTATGTATTACGATTCGGCTGTTCAAAAATTGTATATGGGGCCGGCATGGGATTTTGACCTGGCGTTTGGAAATATTTCCTGGGATAACTGCGAAAAGACAGATGGTTTTTGGGTAAATACAAGCGGCTGGTATGAAAAGCTGTGGGAACGAGAATCTTTCAGGAAAGCTGTGAAAAAACGCTGGAACGAGCGTAAAAATTTTTTGAATTCTTCGGATGAATGGCTTGAAGACCAGGCTCTTTTAATAAAAAATGCGCTGGATTTAAATTACCGGGTTTGGCCGGCATTTGGAAAAAAGCAGTGGCCGCACGCAAAAGGGTGGAAAAACCGTAAAAATCATAAAATGGAGCTTGAATATTTTTCAGAGTGGATAAAAAGTCGTTATTTGTGGTACGACCGCGCCATAAATCAGCTTTGAAATTCAAAGGTATGGCAGGAATTTGTTCAATTCGATTCGTTGACTAGCAAATGTTCTTTTTGTTAAAATTGGTGGATTATGGAAGTTTTTTTTGGTATATCGGCTGCTGATGGAACTGGAATTGGACCGGCGTTTAGGATTCCGGAAACTGTAAAGCGGTCAATTCCGCAAAAAAAGATTGACGTTTCTTTGATTAATGAAGAGTGGAGCCGCTTTGAGCAGGCTATAAAGACTGTAAGGGCGGATGTTTCAGCAAAACTGGAGCAGCTTCCAAAAAATAAAAAGACCGATATTCAGCGGGAAATTTTTGAAACATATATTTTAATGCTTGCCGACCCGGTTTTTCTGAAAGAGCTTCGTGAATATTTTGAATCAAATTTGTGCAATATTGAATATGCGGTTAAATTTAAAGCGGAAGAATATGCTTCTAAGCTCCGGAATGCGGGAAATGAATATCTTGCGGAGCGCGCTCAGGATATTACAGATATTTTCGGCCAGGTTTTGAACGAAATGCTGGACATTCATCCTTTCGATATAACGCAGGTTCCGGATGGATGCGTAATTGTTACTACAACTTTAAGTCCTACAGACACGATTGTCCTTTCAAAGAAAAAAATTGCGGGACTTGCGCTTACGGAAGGCGGACTTTCAAGCCATGTTGTGATTCTTGCGCGCAATTTTGGAATTCCTACGGTTGTGGGATTGAATAAGACAAGCATCAAGAAAAAGATTCAAAACGGCGAAATTTTGATTGTCGATACGGAAGCCGGGGAAATTCTTGCAGAGCCGGATGAGCAGACGCTTAATGAATTTAAACTTAAAAAAGAAAACGAGCAGGCGGAACAAAAGCTTCTTGATGAGTATCTTGATAAGCCGGCGCGTTCAAAAGATGGTGTTGAATTTAAGCTTTACGCAAATATAGGTTCTACGGAAGAGGCGGAGCTTGCTGTAAAATGCGGCGCGGATGGAATTGGACTTTTCCGTACGGAATTTTTGTACATGAGCATGGCGGAATGTTCGCATCATGTTTCTGCGCGTGCGTTCAATGAAGAGGAGCAGTTTGAGGCTTACAAAAAAGTTCTTCAGGTAATGAACGGAAAGCCTGTTACAATCAGGACTCTTGATGCCGGCGGCGATAAATTTATTAATTCTGTTGATATGCCGCATTTTGAGGAAAAAAATCCGTTGATGGGAATGCGTGCGGTCCGGCTTAGCCTTGAATATCCCCAGATTTTTAAAACCCAGCTTAGGGCGTTGTACCGTGCCAGCGTTTATGGAAATCTGCGGATAATGCTTCCGCTGATTACTTCCACAGAGCAGGTTGAGCAATGTCTTGAAATTGCAAGAACTGTCCGTGAGGAACTTAAGGCGGATAAGATTGAATTTGATGAAAATGTTCCGATTGGGATAATGATTGAAACCGCGGCCGCTGCTATTACAAGCGATTGCCTTGCAAAAGTCAGCGACTTTTTTTCTTTGGGAACAAACGATTTGACTCAGTATACGCTTGGTGTTGACCGCGAAAATTCAAATGTAAGCGACTTGTACGATGAATTCAGCCTTGCGGTTTTACGCCTTATAAATATGACGATTGTTAATGCAAAAAAGGGAAATATTCCTGTTTCTGTCTGCGGAGAAATGGCAAGCCGCCACGACAGTATTCTTGTGCTTGGCGGAATGGGAATCAGAAGCCTTAGCATGGGTTCAAAGATGATTTGCCGTACGAAAAAATTGCTTTCTCAGTTTACGATTGCAGAGCTTCAGGCAATTTCTTCAAAAAAATTAAATAGACTTTAAAGGTAAAAAATGGCAGAAGAAAAAAACATTGACGAAGAAATTTTAGAAAACGATGATATTTCTGTTCAGGAAGACTCTGAAATTGACGAGCGTTTTTATGGAATTGCCCGAAAAAAATATGAAGGAACTCCGCTGCTTGTTATTGCCGGCCGCCCGAACGTTGGAAAATCAACGCTTTTTAATCGTTTTATGCAGCGTCGTCTTGCAATAGTTGACCCTACGCCTGGAGTTACGCGGGATCCTGTTGAAGGAACTGCGATAATAAACGGAAAGCCTGTTCATCTTGTGGATACCGGCGGATACAAGCTTACCCGCGATGTGGGGACAATGGAAGCGGTTCTTGATGATTTGGTTGTTGAGCGTTCCCTGGAAATGATAAAAAAAGCCGATTTGATTTTGCTGCTGCTGGATGCGGGCCAGGTTACAGGCGAAGATGAAGAATTCATACAGGAGTTAAGGCCGTATTGGAATAAGGTCGTTGCCGCAGTTAATAAAACGGAAGGCGGAAGAAACGAAAGCGCCGCGTGGAATTTTGCCCGATTTGGTTTTAAGAAAATGTTTTTTATTTCAGCGCAGCACGGTGACAATATTTCTGAGCTTGCCGAATATTTGACTTCAAGAATGGATTTTTCAAAGGTAAAGGAAGTTTCCGCAGAACAGCCGATACGGATTGCGATTATGGGAAAACCTAACACTGGAAAATCAACGCTTTCAAACAGGCTGACACATTCAAATGCATCTATTGTTTCAAATTACGCCGGAACAACCCGCGATACTGTTGAAGGCGTTTTTGAATACGGCGGCAAGAAATTTCAGGTTCTTGATACGGCTGGAATCAGAAGAAAGGCGAAGGTGCACGAAAATGTTGAGTACTATTCTGTGAACCGGGCGATAAAAACATTGGACCGCTGCGATGTTGTATTTCTGATGATTGATGCAATGGAAGGCCTTGCCGAACAGGATAAAAAAATATGCAGCCTTGCCTTTGAGCGGGGACGCGGGATTATTTTTGTCCTGAATAAATGGGATTTAAAAGAAGATCAGAGCAAAAAAGTTATAAGAGATACAAAAAAATGGATAAATATAATGTTCGGCCAGATGGAATTTGCGCCGATTCTGACGCTTTCCGCTTTGGAAGGAACAGGAATCAAGGCTCTGCTGAATGAGTGCATTGAGCTTTACGGACAGTTGAACCATAAAATTCCTACAACATCTTTGAACATGGCTTTAAAAGACTGGCTTTTTAAATATCCGCCGCCGGCAAGCAAAACTGCGCATTTTAAAATCCGCTACATGACGCAGAAAAGTGTGAATCCTGTTTCTTTTTTGATTTTTGCGACCCGGCCGGAGGTTGTTCCTGAAACCTACGTTACTTATTTGAAGAACAGGATTCGGGAAGATTTAGGATTTGACAAGATTCCTGTTCAACTGGAGATGAAAGCCAGCCGGAAAAAATGGGAAGACAGGGAATTTAAAGGTTAATGTATTCAATAGGCCAGGTTGAAGAGATTACAGGTGTAAAAGCTCATATTTTGCGTTACTGGGAAGAAATAATTCCCGGATTCGCGCCGCAGAAGGATATTGGCGGCCGGCGGATTTATTCGCAGCGTGAGCTTGAGCTTGTTATGCGCCTGAAATTTTTGATTTATGAAAAAAAATTCACAATCGAAGGCGCTCGTGACCAGCTGATTGCAGAGGTTGATTCCGTAAACGACAATGCTGAGCTGGTTCATCAAATCAGTGAGCTTAGAAAAGATTTGACTGATTTGTATTTTTCCATAAAAAATTTCGTAAAAAAATAGAAAATAAGATTTAGGTATGAAAAAAGAAAATTTTACAGAAAACAAATGGTACGATAATTTTAATAAAAAAAAGTCGCCGAAAATTTCTGCCGAAAAAAATGAGCGAAAAGAATTCAACCGGGAGCGCGATAAGTTTTTTGATGAAAAAAGACGCGGACTGGATAAAAAAAGGAAAATTCAGCAGATTTATGAAAAAAAATCTGCCGGAAAAACCGATTCGCGCGTAAAAGATATGCCTGAACGCTCTGCGTCAGGAAATTCAAAAATAGATGCAAAAATCCTGGAACATAAGAATATGTTCGATTTTGGGAAAATGCCCGAAGATGCGGTAAAGGTTCTTGAAAATTTCGATGAGATTGTGCAGAGCGTCCGCCCTTTGAACAGCCGCCAGATGCAGGGCCTTTCAAAGGATATCCGCGCTCTTTCGCATCAGCTTACGGATGAGCGGAGTTCCAGGCGTTTGGGCTATATGAACGCGAATCAGGAGCTTTCGGCGTATATCAGATATTTTACCTGGTGGAACCTTGTCCGGCTTACAAGAGTTTTTTCAAATATTCCTGCGGATTCTTTCAACCTGAATGATGGGGATGTTATTCTGGATATTGGTTCAGGACCACTTACGGTTGTTTCTGCGCTTTGGCTTAGCCGTCCAGAGCTTAGGAACAAAAAGCTTACAGTCTATGCAATGGATATTTCGCAGGGAACGATGGCTGCCGGAGAAGATTTGTATCTTTCTATTGCGGCAAAGGCGTTTCCGTCTGACGAGAATGCTATGCCGCATTGGAATATAATTCGTGTAAAGGGCGAAATTGGAACTTCAATACGTAAAAAGGCAAACCTGATTACCTGCGCAAATATGTTCAACGAGCTTTATAATAAAGAACATGAAAAGCCGGAGAAAATCGCGGATGCTCAGATTCAGAATCTGCTGTTGTATGCGGATGAACGCTGTTCATTTTTTATAGCAGAGCCTGGAATGCCTGTCGCCGGACGCTTTATAAGCCTTATGCGGGAACGTTTTATTAAAAGCGGTTATTATATTGTTGCGCCCTGTCCTCATCAGGGAGTGTGTTCAATGGACGGAAACCATGCTCGTTATGGCGGAAGCGCAAAATGGTGCAATTTTTCGTTTTCCACTGAAAATGCGCCTAAAAAACTTTTAAAACTTTCTGAAGCCGCCGGAATTCCAAAAGAACGCGCGGTGATAAGTTTTATTTTTGCCGGCGAAAAAAAGCCTGCTGCAAAAACTGAAGAAAATCCTGAAATTCTTTCTGTGGATGTTGTGTCTGATCCGATTTTTCTGCCGCCGCGCAGCGCCGGTTTTTATTGCTGCTCGCAAAAAGGAATGGTTCTTGTTGTAAATGCCGGCGGAAAACGGTTAAAGTCCGGGGATAAATTAAAAATGTCCATGCAGAAAAGCACGGACATTCTTGAAAAAGACAAAAAAACCGGAGCGCTTTTGATTAAGGCTTAAGCCTTGCGGCTGTGCAGTCCTTGCCGCCTGAATTGGAGCAGTAGCCGCCGTTTCGTTCGTTCTGTGATTCAGTCCCTGTCGTCTGCAAAGATTTTCTTAATCTGCTCCTTGTAGATTTCCGTAAGGCGGTAGCGCATGATTTCCTGCTTTGCGGAAAGTTCAACGCCGACTTCAAAAGGCTTTGTAATCAAAGCGAATTTATTGATTCTTTCAAACATTTTGAATCCGTTCTTGGAATTTATCAGGGAACTTATTTCGCTTTCGTACAGTTTTTGAATTGAGTCTGAATTTATAAGGTTTTCGTAAGTATCATACTGTATTCCGTTCTCTGCGGCGAAATTCTTTATCTCTTCTTCCTCAACAAGAATCAACGCCCCGAGATAATGCTTGTCCTGGCCAACGACAACAGCCTGCCGTATGTAGCGGGATTCTGAAAGTTTAAGTTCAATAGGAAGAGGCTCGACATTTTCTCCGCCTAAAAGAACGATTGTGTCTTTTTTTCGTCCTTTTAGCACAATTTCGTCGTGGATTGAAAGATAGCCCAGATCCCCTGTGTCAAGCCAGCCGTCTACGGTCATTGTTTTTTCCGTTAGGTCAGGGTGCTTGTAATATCCCTGCATTACTGTAGGGCCTTTTATCTGGATTGCGCCGAATTGGCCTCTTTTTAGCACAAAGCCGTCTTCCGGATCAACTACGCGGCATTTTACGCCACGAATAGGCGAGCCGACGTTTCCGAATACCGGAGCCGCGATTGGTCGTACTGAAATAATAGGAGAGGTTTCAGTAAGTCCGTATCCTTCTACAATTTTTACGCCTATTGCCCAGAAGAAGTCGTCAAGAACCGGCGGATAAGCGCCGCCACCGGCAATTCCTGCGCGGAAACCTGTTCCCAGCATAGCTTTTATTTTTCTGAATACAAGAAGGTTTCCCAATAGTTTTAGCGGCCACAGCAAGCACCACGGAATAAGGAATGCAAACCACCATGCCACCGTATAATAGCGTGTAAAGCATACGTTCTGGTTGAACATAAGGCGGTGCATTCTGCTGTGAAGGATTGCGACTTTTGTGAAAAAAGTGAACATTGCGTTTACGATTCCGCCGGTTTTTCTCATTTTTCTTGTGATTCCATCGTAAACGGCTTCAAAAACGCGCGGAACTGCCGGAAGCAGCGTAGGATTCAGCTTTTTTAAGTCTGCAAGAAGGATGCTTCCTATTGGCTTTGAATAGCAGAGGGAGCCGCCCTGAATCAGGATGACATATTCAACCTCGCGTTCAAAAACGTGCCATACCGGAAGAACCAGCAATGCTTTTTCTCCGGGATTAATCATGATTCGCTCTGGAATCTCGTCCAGCTGGGCAAGGAAATTGCCATGGCTAAGCATTACGCCTTTTGGAGTTCCTGTAGTTCCCGAAGTAAAAATAATGCAGGCAAGGTCGGAGCTTTTTCCTTTTTCAAGTTCGTTTTCCACTTCGTCCTTGTGTTCAATTCGGAAAGTTTGTCCTAGCTTTAAAATTTCAGCGAAAGAATAGATTTTTATGCCGTTGCTTTTTGCCTCTTCAATAATTTCTTCAGTAGGCTCGTCAAAAACGATGATTTCCTTTACAAACGGAATTTTTTCTTTTATTGAAAGGATTTTTTTTACCTGCGCGGAATTTTCCGTAACGATATATTTTGTTTCTGTTATTGTGAAAATCGCTTCCAGGTCAAGAAGTGTCGCATCGCAGCCGCGTGGAACATCTGTAGCGCCTATCGCCATGATTCCCATGTCGGCCTGAAGCCATTCCTTTCGGTTGTCGGAAATAAGTCCGATTAAATCGCCTCGTTTAATTCCGATAGAGATAAGTCCTGCGCCAAAATCCAGCGAGTTTTGGTATAATTCACGGTAGGTTACCGGTTCAAATTCTCCGTCTTTTTTTCTTGAAAATTGAGCGACGGTTTCAGGCCACTCTGTTGCAGATTTTCTTAGAAGTTTTGGTACAGTTTGTTCCATATTGTCTCCAAATAGTAATAAATCATTATAAGGTCAAATTTCCTGTAACGCAAGTAATGGAAATTTTCTGTGAAATTTTCCTGTGCCGCAATGCCGGGGCACTGCTGTAACTCCGCTTTTTATTTTTGCGACCGGGTAGATTTTTACTTGATTCACGGCGCTTTTTTTTCGGTCAGATTTTACGTTGATTCAACTTGAAATTTGCGAAACCTTTCTATTGTGTGGTATAATCAAAAAAATGAATTCTAAAGATTTAATAAAGTCGATTGTTAATAATTTTTTGGGTGATGAAAAATTAAATGTTGCTTACTTTAGCCTTTCTAAAAATTTGATGAAAAAAATCGGTTCAGATGATTTTGATGGGTTTGAAATTGATTTGGAATCTGAAACCACTCCTTTAGCGCCTTTTTTGACCATTCTGGCAAAAATAAAAATTCCTTTTGAACATTTAAAAAATTCTGCCTATGAACTTCAGCGGGAAACTTTCAGGACGTTTTTTAAGGATGGATTTCCTGCCGAAAGAGCGGACGCTGTAATCCTTGAAGAAATTGACTACGAAAAAATAAGAATGCGCGAAACCATTGTCTCTCTTATGAAAAAATTTTTCAGCGGCACGGTTATTGTGTTAAATGCTCAGCTTATGAGCGATGACGCGCTAAAGATTCTTCAGGAACTGGAACGCTCGGCTCTTAAAGGCAAGTTTATTTTTTGCTTCAACAATCTGGATATGGAAAAAAAATCGTCCGTCATGAAGGATTTTTTCCATAAAATTAACAGGCAGAACAATTATTATTCAATAAATTCGGCTGATAGTTTTGAAGCCGTGGAATTCTGTCCTGAATCTGAAAACAAGGAAATTGATTATCAGGCGATTTTAAATGAGTTAAAGTCCTACAGGCTTTTTCTTGATATTGAAAAAGCGTATGAAGTCGCAAGGGAAATTGACCAGGCAAATATTCTTTCCAATGCGAATGTTGAGGAAATCCGCCTGATTTATATGGAAATGGGGATTATCGCGTTTTTTTACGGCGACACGGATTTGGCTAGCTTTTATTTTAACAACATCATTGAATATCAGCTTGATGACGAGGTTGACTGTTACGCCTATTATTGGCTTGCAAATGTATTCAGCCGGAAAAATATGAATTCGGTTTCCCTGAAGTATATATCAAAGGCGGTTGCCAAATCAAAAAATTATACGCAGCTTCCTGTCTACGCTTTGTCTGTCATGCTGGACTACATTATTACGGAAAAAACGGATTCCCAGTATTCTGCAAAAAAATATCTTAACGCGCTGGCTCAGCTGGAAAAATTCGGGCTTGCAAATAATCGTATCTATACTTCGCTGGTAATTCCGTATGGAGTTGTTTACGATTCAGATTTGCGTAAACAGATGCTTGTTCACGTTGAAAAAGCGATGAAAGACGCGGAAAAGCTTGGAAATAAATTCGGACTTTCGATTGCCTGCCACTGGATGGGATTTATGATGACAAACGACGGGCAAAAAGAAAAGGCGGTTTACTGGTATAAGAAATGCTTCAAGCTGCGCGAGGAAATAGGGGATTTTTCTTCCCTGATGAAAGTTATAAACGGACTTTCGTATGAATATCTTATAGACACAAAATATCTGGACTCATATAACCTTATAAACGATGTGAGCGGTAATCTTCTTGAAAACAAGGATTATTCTGAAATAATAATAACTCTGTACAACATGGCAAGGTCATCTTTTTATTCAAGGAATTTTGATATTGCCTCGGAGCTTTTTCAGTCAATTTTTAATCTTCTTTCAATGTTTGCTGTTTCCGACCTTTATATGAATTCTTTTTTGCCGGAATACAATGACATTGTCGCTTACCGCGCGATGATTGATTTTTACCACGGAGAATTTATCCGCGCAAAGCTGAATCTTCATAACGTTCAGCACAACAGAAATCCGTTTACACCAATTGAAGAATATATAAAGTTTTTTCTTGACGCGTGCATTAAGCTTGAGGAAGGCGATAAAGACGAGGCTATAAAAATTTTTGAAAAATGTATTTCTGATTTTTTTGCGATTGGAGTAATCCAGGAGCATCGTATTGTCTTTATGATTTATGAGTTCGCGAATTTCCTTGAACAGAAAGGATTCCACAAAGAGTCGGAGTCTTATCTTAATCGTGGATTTAAGATTGCAAAGGAAAAAAATCTTCTGAATTTTACAAAAGGAAAAAACTCCATCACCTTGGATGACTATTTTGACGGCGTTCAGGAGTTTCCGCCTTTAAAAATAAATCTTTCTGCGCTGGAAGAAAAAGCGGAAAAGGAACGTCTTTTGATTCAGCTGCACAAGCAGCTCCGCGATTCAAGATTCCTGAACAAACTTTCAACAAATAACATAAAGGATTTGAATGATTCAAGGTTCACCGCGAATATCGTTCAGTCTGTGTTCGACTATACGATGGCGGATGCGGTTTTCCTTTCAGAAAAAAAAGACGGTCAATGGGTAAATCTTGGCGTTTCTGTCCGCGAAAATATAAAGCAGCCTTCCGAAAATGAATGGGAAGAGCTTTCTCGCTGTAAGAAACTTGTTGAAACCGCCATGGAAAATGACGCTGAGCGGCAGAAGATTTTTGTAAATCTTTCAAGGTTTGAGTTTGTAGGCGGAATGATAATTTACCTTCAGAAAAAGTTTTTCCTGAATGCTGAGGAAATGAATATTCTGAACATCGCCTCTTCTAATATTCAGGCGCAGCTTGTAATGCTTAAGCAGAATGAGCATCTTGCAATAATTTCCGCGACAGACCAGCTTTCCATGCTGAACAACAGGCGCGCGCTGCAGAATCATCTAAGTCTTGAAAGCGAGATGATTCACCGGTACGCAAAAAAACGTAATCTTTATATGCACGAAGCCATTTCGTTCATCGATTTGGATAACTTTAAATATTACAACGACACTTTTGGGCATGAGGCCGGCGACCTTCTGATTTCGTTGTTTGCAAGGCTTTTGAAGCAGATTTACCGCAAGGTTGATTTTGTGGCCCGTTTTGGCGGCGACGAATTTGTTGTTGTGCTTCCGAACACGAACTGCATGGAAGCGGCCATGGCGGCGGAACGGCTTTACGAAGGATTGACGCAAAAAGAATATTTTATTCCTGACCTTGAAAAATTGCTTGATAAAAAACTGGCTATTCCGGAAGGCAGAAAGCTTGGGTTTAGCATGGGAATAAGCTCAAATTCTGACAGCGATGATATTGCTGATTTGGATACAACTATGACAAATGCCGATAAAGCATTATATTATTCAAAACAGCGCAAAAAAGGTACTGTAACGATTTGGGCTGACATAAAGGATGAATACAATGACTGCAAAATGCTTGCCAGACCAGAAAGGTAGCAATAAATGACCCGGAAAAATATTTCGCAGGAAAAGATTATAAATGCGTTTTTATTTTGCGCTTTTGATAAAAGTGCCGGAGCAACTTCAATGGCGGATATTGCCGAATATTTGGGAATAAAAAAAGCGTCATTGTATAATCACTTTGAAAGCCGCGAAATAATGTATGAAAAAACTCTGAATTATTGCAGACGTGCGATAAATACGTTCTCATTTCTGCCTGAAAAATATATTACTCAGGATTTGTTTGAAAAAAACGATGTTTTTACTGTTTTTAACAGTCTGATAAAAAGATTCGTTCAGTTTTACGAGGTCGAGCCGTTTTTTCAGATTTTTACTTTTGTCCATACTGAAAAATATTTTAATAAATCCGCGGCGGAAATTGTTGATGAGGAGCATTTTTCGCTGGAGCTTGGCGTAAGCCAGATTTTGCTCCGTTACTGCGTTGAAAAAAAACTTGATTTAACACCGGCGGAAATTGACTCCGCGGTAAAATGGTACAGTTCGTGCCTTATGCAGCAGATTGACTTGTATATTATGCACAAAAAAGAAATTGTCCGGCAAAATCCTGAATGTGGCGCAGGAAGCCTTTTTGCTCTGCCTACGGACGAAGAAGAATTGAACAAGATTTTTAATCTTTCAGAAAATTATTTAACGCGCCTTTTGTCGTAAGCTGCTTTTTGCGGAGTTTTGGGTTAAACTTCAGGGCAAACGCATTATAAATAATTTAAGTAAACTTTGCGCGAAGGAACGGTTTCGTGGTCAAAAACACTCTGATTGTTGAGACCGCGTGAGCGGTCAATTCTATAGTTACTTTGCAACAATCAGCGTGTAGCGCATTATTGCGCGATTTTGAACCACGAAACCGTGACTGGGAGCAAGTTTTTTGCTGGATACATTTATAATGCGTTTGCCCTGAAAACCGCCATTCGGACTATTTACATCAATGCTGTAATTGTGATAATATTTAATACTTAATTTTTAAGGATATAAGGAGCTTTTAGAAAATGACTAAGCAGACTTTGAATGCAAAAGTTCGTTCTACTACAGGAAAAACAGCTGCCAAAAATCTTCGAAAAGTAGGTAGTATCCCTGCTGTTGTTTACAACCACAAGGGTGAGGCTACATCAATCGAAGTAAATGCTGTTGAGTTTAACAAGATTTGGCGCTCAATCACCGCTTCCACACCGCTTGAGCTGGTTGTTGACGGTAAAAAGGAACAAGTTCTTATCAAGGATGTTGAATACAATATCCGCAATGATTCTGTTCTTCACGTTGACTTTTTTGCGCCAGATCCAGATGAAAAGATTGTTTTCAAATACAAGATTCAGTATTCAGGAAACCCGACTGGTGTATTGAAGGGTGGTTTTATGGTAAAGCGTGTTCCTGAGGTAAAAATTCAGGCTACACTCGCAAATCTTCCTGAAAGAATTGTTATCGATGTTTCTGGCTTGAACATTGGTGACGTTTACAAAGTAAAAGATTTGAATCTTGGAAAAGATGTTTCAGTGCTTACAGACGGCGAGCTTCTGCTTGTAAGTATTGCTCCGGCTCGCGGCTAATCCGTGTTGCTTTAAAAGGGCTGTCATTGCTGGCAGCTCTTTTTGTTTAACTTTTATTTCTTTTATTTATGGAAAAAAAAGACAGAATCATTAATTTTGAGAATCATATTGAAATCAGTCTTAAAAAAAACGGTTTTGATTTGTCTTGCTTTGATAAAAAATCGTTTTGCATTGGCGCGGCTGTTTCTGGCGGCGCGGATTCTGTTTCCCTTCTTGTCGCTTTGTGCCATATCTCCAGAAAATATAAAATTCCTGTGCGCGCTGTTACTGTAAATCACAATATAAGGAGCAGCGAGGAAAGCGGCGGCGACGCTGATTTTGTTGTTTCGCTTGGAAAAAAACTTTGCGCCGAAGGCTTTGATGTAAAGGTCGTTGTAAAGGAGCTTGAACGCGGCAAGGTTTTTTTTGAGGCGGAACGGCGCGGAAACGGCATAGAGGAGGCGGCTCGTTCTTTGCGCTATGGTGCTTTTGAAGAATTTGCGGCGCAGGAAAATCCAGGCTTTATTGCCCTTGCACACAATAAGAACGACCAGATTGAAACTCTGCTCATGCGTTTTTTGCAGGGCAGCGGAAATTCCGGTCTTTGCGGAATCGGCGGCCGCCGCGGAATTTTTGTGCGTCCGCTTCTGGATGTCTCCCGTGCCGAAATAGAAGAATACCTTGCGGCGCAGGGGATTCTATGGCGCACGGATTCCACTAATTTTGACACAAATTATATGCGCAACAGAATCAGGCGGAATCTTGTTCCGTTCTTAAATGAAAATTTTTTTGGCTTTGAAAAGGCGCTTTTGAACGGAGCGGTAAAGGCTGCTGAAGATGAGGAAGCCCTGTGTTCATTTTTAAAAAAAGACTTATGGATTCTAAAAAAAGACCGCGTGGAATGTTTGGCAGAGGAATTTTTACATCTTCCTGAGGCGTTGAAAAGGCGGCAGATTTTTGCAGGAATCGATTTGCTGGCTGAAAAATCTGCGCGGGACGCCGGTTTTCTGAAAGACCTGCCCGGTGAAAAATTGTCCGGAGAAAAAAATTCCGGCGGAAGAATTCCTTTTTTGTTTGTGAAGGAATTTCTGGATGCGGTGGATGCTTTCTGTTCAAATTCCTGCGGTAAGAAAAGCGTAAAAAAAATTGCGGCGGGGCTTTTGTTTTCTTTTGACGGAAAAAAAATTGAAATCAAAAAGAATGAATTGCTAGCGACTGAATCTTCTTTTTTTGTTATAATTGACAGTGAAATGCAGTTTTCTGTTTCCGGCTTTGAGGTTTTTGTAAAACTTGATGCTGCCGGTGATACTGCGAAAATCCGGTTTTGTTCTGAAAACGACGAGGTTTTGCTGGAAAACCTGAAAATTCCGTTTTGCGTGCGCAGCCGTCAGCAGGATGACTGGGTACGCGCCGCGGACGGCGGAAAAAAATCACTTTCAAATGTTCTTTCCGACTGGCATGTTTCTGTTGAGCTAAAAAATTCAGTTCCTGTTGTTCAGGAGCTTTCCGGAAAAAATCAGGAAATCGTCGCCGTGCTTGGTTCTTTGCTGGGCTTTAAAAACTGGATTGTAAAGCCGGAGTCTTAGTATTGATGATTTCTGACTCTGGAAAAAGAGGTTTTGCTTGATGAAAAAAAAGTTATTTTCTTCAGTCTTTTTTATATTATTTGCGCAGTTTTTTATGTTCGCGGCAAGCTCTTCGCTGGTCGCGGCAAACAGGCGTACTGCGGTGCGGTGTCTTAAGCTGTCTGAATCTTTTCTTTCTTCTGAAGAGTACACTAACGCCATGGCGCAGGCCGAGCTTGGTCTTGCTTATGACGAAAGCGTTTCTGACCTGTGGTATGTAATGGCCGCCGCAAAAGCCGGGCTTGGCGCTACAAGGGCGGATCTGCTTCCTCTTGTAACGCGCGCTCTTACGGAAGGTGAATGGGTTGACTACAACCGCGATGGCGCAAGAATTCTTTATGCCGACCTTTTGTGCGACACCGGAAATTATGCGCAGGCTGTGGGGATTCTTGATGCTGAGCCGTTTATCTATTCTTCTGATGCGGAATTTATCAGGGCAAAGGCATACTACAGGCAGAGAACCGCTGAATCGGTTGAAAAAGCCCGCGGAAAAATAAATTCCGCGCGGAAAATTTATCCGGCGGACAAGCGCTTTCCTAAGCTTTTTTTTAAGCATGAATATGATTTTCTGCGTCCTGGAAATCTGGATAAAAAAACGGGTTCTGAAAATACGGAGGCGGAAAACGTCTTTCCGTACGGCGAAACTCATTCTGAAGTGCAAAAGATTGCGGACTCGTTTCTTGCAAAAATTCCGGAATACGACAATCCCGACGCGGAGCTTGAAATTTATTCAGTTTTCTTTGCTTCCACCGAAAAGCAGAAAAGGCTTGCGGAGGCTTTTGCTTCCCACGGACTTCGTCATCCGCTGTATGCGATTGTCGCCTTGAACTGCGGCCTTATGAACCAGCAGGAGGCGTGGGATTATTTCTGTTCTTTTGCGGATGAGTCTGCCTCTGCGGAAATGCTTGAGGACATTCTTTCTATGATTACGGATAAAATTACGGTTGCTTCTGTAAAGGAGCATCTTGATTCTTTTTCCGGAATTTTAACTTTTGACACCGACTATGATCTTGAGCCGAATCTTACTGTTCAGTATATGCGCGGCCGTCCGGCAAGTTTTTATTGGGATAAAGAAAATGACGGACTTACAGAATGGTCCGCCGAATGTGATTTTGGCGTGCCGGAATCTCTGTTCTTGACGCAGGGAAACATCCGTCTTTTTTATGGCTCTTATCCTTCTGTTGTGCGCGCGGTTTTTGAATCTGACCGCATTTCCGGCGGAGAAGCGGTCTTCAATCTTGTTGACGAGGCGCTGCTGTGGTCGCCGTTTGAGATAAAGGCTTTTGAGCCTGCGAAAAATCTTCTTGGAATAGACTTTTACGTTCCTTATGTTTTTTCATATCCGCAGACACTCGACGAAAATTCCCTTCTTAGAAACTGTTCAAGCTACGAAATCGCTTCCGGGGAACGAAGCGGCGCCCGCATAAAATTTAATGTTCTGAACGGAGAATTTCAGACGGCGGAATACACTGCTGATGGAAAGATTTACGCTCGTGCTGAATTTTCCAATGGTCTTCCTTCCGTGCGTTCCGTAGACAATGACGGCGATGGAATTTTTGAAACTGTGGAAACCTTTGGCTACGACCCTGAAAATCTTCTTCATGTTCCGGATGCCGAGCAGAAACAGCTGATGGCAAATCTGTTCGGCCATGAAATCGCCGGTTCTGGAATTTATCTGAAGATGATTCAGATTGATTCAAACGGCGACACTGTTCCTGATTTTTCAGAGGAATATCTTGCTGACAACGGAAAAATTTCAAGCTGGGATTTTGACGGCGATTCGCGCTGGGAGCTTCGCTATAAGCGATATCCGCGTCAGGACTCTTCTTCTCCGGTTATTGAGGACGCTCAGTTTTACACCAGTCCGGACAGAAAACTTGTTACGCTTACGCTTTGGAACGAAATTCCTGTAAAGGTTGAATATGAAAATCAGTTTTTTCCTGTAACTCAAGGCGCGGCTGATTCATTTTACTGGATAGGAAAAGAAGGAAATGCCGATGAGGAGAAATTTCTTCTGGAAAATTTTGACTCTTCCCTTGAGCAGGGTGTAAGTGTTATCTTGCAGAATAAAAATTCCCGGATGATGGCTGTAAAAATAGGTAAAAATATTTACGGCGAAATTCTTCCTTTTTATGATGAAACAATTTATGATGAAAGCAGGGATGATGAATAGATTTTTACGTGTTTCTGTAGTTTTTGTGTTTCTTCTTGCAGGCTGTACGACTTTGACTCAGCCTAAAGACGTGTTTTCCATGCCGGATTATACCGAAGAAGATGTTTTGAGTAATGAGGTAAATCGGATAAGAAAAATCGGCGAGCAGAATCCCGAGCTTGCGTTGTGGCGTTCTTTGCTTATTAAAAATGACGGGCTTTGCGCTGAATATTCTGACCTGCTTTTTGAAAAGCTGAAGAAATACATTGAAGAAAAAAAACTTTTTGAAAGCTGGCAAATTTATCGTACGCTTAAGACGGTAGGCTGCGAAAGGCTGGAAGAGCTTTCTGTTTCTGAAAAGCAGCTTTATTCAGAATATATTTACAATGTTCCCGGCGTTGTGGTGGAAAAATCGTTGCTTCCGCAGAGTATTCAGAACTGCATTGATGCGACTGTTACAATCTGGGTTGACAAGGGAATCGCGATTCACAATGGAATCGGCTATGCGGACAGGGTTCTTGGGTCTGGATTCTTTATTGACAGGCGCGGCTACCTTATCACAAATCATCATGTTATAAGCGATATGGTCGATCCTAAATACGAAGGCTATTCGCGGCTTTATATAAAGCTTGCTTCTGACCAGGACACAAGGATTCCTGCGAAGGTTGTGGGGTACGACAGCGTACTGGATCTGGCTCTTCTTAAGGTTGAGATAGATCCTCCGTATGTCTTGCAGCTTGGTTCCAGCCGCGAGCTGCAGATTGGCGACAGGGTAAGCGCGATTGGAACTCCGCTGGGGCTTCATGGAACTTTGACCGGGGGAATTGTTTCTGCTGTTGACCGTAAACTTTTTACTACCGGAAATGTCCTTCAGATTGATACTGCCGTTAATTCCGGGAATTCGGGCGGTCCGCTGATTGACAGCCAGATGAAAGTTCAGGCGGTTGTCTTTGCAGGAATAATGCAGTACCAGGGGCTGAACTTTGCGATTCCTGTTGAATATTTGCGCCAGGATCTTCCGTTCTTGTTTTACGGCGGAAAAAGAAACCACGTTTGGATTGGAACTTACGGACACACGTACCGGAAAGGCGGTAAAAATGCCGGGCTTGAGATTCAATACGTAATGCCGGGCGGCGTCGCTTTTCGCGCGGGGTTGCAGAAAGGCGACATAATCACTTCGATTGACGGAAACAGGATTTATTCGATAGACAATGCGCAGGATGTTCTAAGAAATTTCGGCGCAAAATCGATTGTTAAATTTTCCTACGCAAGGGATGACGAGGAAACTTCCGTGAATCTTTATCTTGAGGAACGGCCGGAACAGCCGGGATATGAAATCTACAGGTCTGATTTGCTTTCTACGGCGCTTGTTCCTATTTTGGGAATGGAGCTTCAGCCGGTTTCTTCTTCTTCAGCAAGACGCTTTACAATTTCGGATGTGCTTAAGGGAAGCCTTGCGGATGAATCAGGTTTTTCTGTTCTTGACCCGGTTTCCATAACGGATGTGGAATTCAGTGAAAATAAAGATGCTGTTTCTATAACAATGAATACAAGAAAAAAGAAGAAAGGGTACCTTGATATAACATTCAGGATTGGTTCAGCATTGGACAGCCCTTATTATTTTTAAAAGGAACTAAAATGGAAATGAAGTACAAGCGCAATTTCTGCATTGTTGCGCACATCGATCATGGAAAATCGACTTTGTCGGACAGGCTTATTCAGAAGTCAAATATTATTGATGAAAGAAAAATGACCAACCAGATTCTTGACAATATGGACATTGAGCGCGAGCGTGGAATTACAATAAAAAGCCAGGCTGTTACTATTCCTTACCACGCAAAAGATGGCAATGATTACGAGCTTAATTTTGTAGATACGCCGGGCCACGTTGACTTTTCTTACGAGGTTTCCCGGGCGATTGCTTCCTGCGAGGGCGCTCTTCTTTTGATTGATGCCAGCCAGGGTGTTGAAAGCCAGACTGTTTCAAATATGTATATGGCGCTGGAACATGACCTTGCGATTGTTCCAGTTATAAATAAAATAGATCTTCCTAGCGCGGACATTCCTGCCTGCCATGAGCAGATTTCCAAGGAGCTTGGCCTTGACGACGGGCAGACCCAGCTGGTTTCTGCAAAGACCGGCGAAGGAATTGACGGGCTTCTTGAGGCGATTGTAAAATATTTTCCTGCGCCGCAGGGAGATCCGTCCGCACCGCTTCAGGCTCTGATTTTTGACTGCCATTACGATGTTTATCGCGGCGTTGTAGTTCATGTGCGCGTAAAGGAAGGCACGCTAAAGACCGGCGATGTAATAAAAATGATGAACACCGGGCTTGAATACAAAGTGGAGCAGTGCGGCATTTTTAAAGTTGATTACGAACCTACTGGAAAACTGGAGGCCGGCGACGTCGGTTATATTATTTCGGGAATCAAGACGGTTTCTGATATCAGCGTGGGAGATACAATTACTGGTTCGGTGAATCCTGCATCTGCTCCGCTTGCCGGATTTAAGGAAGTAAAGCCGGTTGTTTATTCTTCAATTTATCCTATGGATTCAAACGACTACGAGGAGCTTAAGGGAAGCATTGAAAAACTTAAGCTGAACGACGCAAGCCTTGTTTACGAAAAGGACAATTCCCTTGCCCTGGGAAATGGATTCCGCTGCGGATTTCTGGGGCTTCTTCATCTTGAGATTATTCAGGAGCGTCTTGAGCGCGACTACGACCAGGCGATTATTTTCACCGCTCCATCTGTACGCTACAGGGTAACGCTTACAAACGGTGAGGAAAATTTTATTGACAATCCGAGCGAATATCCGCAGGGAAGAATTCAGTCTGCGGAAGAACCGTACATCAAGGCGAGCATTATTACTCCTGCTACGTATCTTGGCTCTCTTATGGAGCTTTGCAAGATGAAGCGCGGTGAGCAGACAAATATGCAGTATCTTGACGAAAAGCGCGTTGAGCTTACGTACGAAATGCCTCTTTCTGAAGTTCTTTTTGATTTTTATGACAAGCTGAAAAGTTTTAGCCGCGGATATGCTTCCTTTGATTACGAAGTTATTGGTTACAGGCCTACGGAGCTTGCAAAAGTTGATATGCTGCTGAATTCAAAGCCGGTGGATGCGCTTTCCTTTTTGTGTTATAAGCCTAGCGCCGCGGAAAGGGCCAGAAAAGTTTGCGAGCGCCTGAAAAAAGAAATAAGCCATCAGCAGTTTAAGGTTGCTATTCAGGGTGCGATCGGCGGTCAGATTATTGCCCGGGAAACTGTCAGCGCATACAGAAAGGATGTCCTTGCAAAATGTTATGGCGGTGATATTACAAGAAAACGAAAGCTTCTTGAAAAGCAGAAGGAAGGAAAAAAGCGGATGAAGATGTTCGGCGATGTTGAGCTTCCGCAGAGCGCATTCCTTGCTGTTCTTAAAGAATCTGAGGATCAATGATTTTTAAAAAATAATCTGTTTCTGTCCGGATTCTATTTAAAAAACTCTGGGAAAAATCCAGTTTGTGGCTGTCAGGAAAATGGAGAAAAAGATATTCGCGGTTCTGTAAAAGCTCCTTGATTCGTTCCTTTTGTTCATTTCCGGCAAGCCGCGTTTTTCCGGTGAAGATGTTTTTCAGTTCGTTCAGCGCGTTTTTTTCATTTTTAAGCCAGTTTTTTATTTCTGTGCCGAGGTTTTTATCGTTCTTTTCGCTGGAAATTTCTTCTTCCGGCGTTATGCCTTGCTCAGTGGTTGCTGCATATTTTTCCGGTTCATTCTGTTCAAGTCCAAGGTTTATTCCGGTTTTTCCGGCGTCGAACAGATTTTTTGCCCCATGAAATTTATATTTGAACAGTTCTGCGTACCCGGAAAGCGCTGTTGTGGTTATTGCGGTTTTTCCGTCCTTTCCGCGGATTTTTATGCTGTCGTTTCCAAATGCGGCGGAAAAATTTTCAAAACTTTTAATCTTTGAGGAAGAAGAGCGGCGCGCGTTGTCGTGGAACGAGCTGTTTGCGTGGGTTTTTCCTTCTGAATACGAAAAATCCAGTCCTGTTACAAAAACCGGAATGTCCTCATTTTTTCTTATGTTCAATGCAATCAGCGTTGCGCTTAATCCTACAGAGCCTAAAGGAGGCTGAAAAGAATTTAAAATTCTCTGCTTTTTGAGTTCTTTTAAAAATCCTGTGTCCGCAAAAAGCGGAGTGTAGAAGATGTTCTTTTCCGGCGAAATTCTTGTTACGGCGGCTGCGGCGGTTGTGCTTGCAAAAAGAAAGTCAAAATCTTTTTTGCATCCGGTAAAAGCCTTTGCGATTACAGCCTGGGATTCCTCGCAGACTGCCGCATCTGGACGTATTTTTAAAGCCTTCAGTGTTTTTAACGCGGCGTCAACTGCGATTATAAAAAAATCACTTCTTCTGTTCCTTATTGATTTCAGGGTTTCTACCGCGCTTTCGCCCGCTCCTGCGACAATAACCGGTTTTGACGTCTCTATTTTTTTTATGCCGTACGGAATAAGCCTTAGGTTTTTAATAAGGTTTGCGCAATATTTTTTTCCGAACTTTACAAGGGTTATGTGGTTTTTCCAGAACTGGCTTACAGAATTCCTGCACGCCTCAAAAAGCTGGATGTAAAATTCCTGATTAAGCGAAAAGCCGCCTGAAAATTCAATGGACAGAACACGGCGGAATTTTCCGGAGCCGCACATTTTTTGAATTTTTTCTGGAAGCGAATAAATTTCTTCCGGCGGAATAAGAGTGTAGGTGCTGTTTTTTGCACATTCAAGATTTTCTGATTCAGATTTTGCGAGCCTGTAAAGTTCTGCATCTGCTTCAATTCCCAGCATAAGGGTATCTTCCGGAAGTTTTTCAGAAAGTTCTTTAAGTCCGTAGTTTAAAACCGGCGAAAAGCACAAGATTATTGAGCCGGGAAGAACCTCTGTTTTTTCAATTATGGAAAGGATGTTCCGCGCCGGATTGTACTTTGAGTAAAGAAAATGGTTCCTGTATGCAACAGAAAAGCCCCGCTCTGTTTTTACCAGGCAGGGCTTGCTTTCAAATTCTAAAGGCAAGAAGTCTCCGTTAGTTATTTGGCATAAAATATTTGTAGAACACTGTATCAACATTGTTTTCAAGTTTAGGGCTTGAAATCAATGCTGCCTGTGCAGATGAAATATCGTAATTTGTAAGTTCATCGTTGAGCGCTTCCGCCGGAATAGGTTCTTCCACCGCAATATTGCTTTTTGCAAGCTGCAGGACAAGAACGCTGTTTCCGTTTGTTACAGGCTCAGAAAGCTCCCCGTCTTTAAGCGCGAAAACTGTGCTAAGGAATTTCTTGTTTGTGTCTGCGTTTGAAAGTCCGTCAAGAGATGTGTTCAGCTTTGACATTACAGAAAGTCCGCCGTAGTTCAGTGCGAATGCCGGCACAGAAACTTTTTTTGCGCCGTACTGGTTTATCGCCGCGTTGAATCCGCGTGTCTTTGCAACTGAAGAGAACGCCTTGGCGGTTTCAGAGTAATAATTTTCGATGTGGCTGAATTCGTTCGCGGTCAGGTAATTGTATACGGTTCTTACAGTTTCACTGCTTGAAAAATCAGGCTCTGTTTTTGCCGAGTTTGCCTTGAATATTGAATATCCTACCGAAGTCTGAACAGGTTCGCTTACCGCTCCTTCTTCAAGGGCGGCAAGTTTTTCCATGTCCTCAGCCTGCTTAAGGAATTTTTCAATCTGGTAATGATATTTGCTGTTTATTTTTCCGCTGTCGTTTGAATAGATTTTCTGGGATTCGCTTACGGCATCTTCAAAAGTGATTGCATTTTCATTTATCCTTTTAAGCAGCGAGGCCGCCTTTGCCTTGTCAGAAACTGTGATTACAGAAAAATCGTATTTAACGAATTTCTGGGAATTAGCCTTTCCGAATGCGACTTTTTCAGAGTCAGGATAGTCGGACATATTGAAAACCGCCATGTTGAATGAACGCTGGCCGTTTCCCATCTTGTGGATAAAATCTGCTTCCGCGGCAGAATTCTTAAGACCGTAGAGAGTTTCGTCTCCAAGCGCTGTCTGTCCGCCGAATGAATCTTCCGCATATCTGCTTGTTGTAAGGGTTGATGCGATTTGTTTTCTGAGCGAAGAGATGCGGTCTGGATTGCTGTTTAATGAAGTATTGTAAAATTTCTGCGAGAAGTTTCCGGTTTCGTCTGCGAAATACGGTTTTATAGCGCGGTTTATTGCTGTTTCCGGAACTTTGTATCCAGATTTTGCAACAGCTTTTTTGTATGCAAGCTCTGTTACTGTCGCATTAAAAGCATAGTTGAACAGATAAATCTGATTTGAATCTTTTATTTCAATGCCTTGATTTTTAAAATAGTCGGCATACTGGGCAACGTAATTGTAAAAATCTGAATTTTGCTCGTATCTGATTTCTGTTCCATCGTATTTTCCAAAAACCGGAAGCCTGTTTCCTGTCCTGCCTCCCTGAAAAATAGGTACAAGAACAAAGATAAATGCTGCAATCAACAAAATGATGAGAGAGCCGATTGTGTAAACACTTCTTTTCATTTTTAAATCCTTAAAACTGATTTGAGAATAAATATTATAGTATGAAACATTTTAACACTCTAGGCTTATACTGTCAATTTGACATTTTGAATGATTTTTTGCTAATTGTAATTTATGTGTCAATTATATAGAATAATGTATAAATCGATTATTTAAGGAATGGTGTTTCTATGCTTACATTAAAATTTGGCGGTACTTCAATGGGTAATGCGGGCCGCATCCTTGCTTCTGCGGAAATTATTACAGAACGTGCAAAGGAAGACAGACTTAGCGTTATTGTTTCTGCTGTCGCCGGGGTTTCTAATACTCTTCAGGCTGCGATTGATTCAAGTGTAACGGGCACCACGGGCACTTTTGTGTCAGACCTTAAAAAAACTCACAGTGAAATTTGTCTTGAGCTTCAGTCAAAATGCGAAGGTTTCGATGCGGAAAAAGTTATGCAGTTTATTGAGCCGCGTTTTGAGGAGCTTGAAAAACTTCTTGCCGGCGTAGCATCTTTTGCGGAATGTCCTGACACGGTTTACTGCCGTATTATGGGAATGGGCGAGCTTCTTTCCGCTCCTATTATGGAGGCGGTTCTCCGCGCGAAAAAACAGAGTGTTATTTTCCTTGACTCAAGAAAATTTATCTATACAACAGGAAATCAAAAGGAAGGCGAGGCTGATTATGTAAAAACTTCCGAGGCTTGCATTCCTTACCGCGATGGTGAAAACAAAAGCCAGACCCGGATTTTGCTTTTTCCTGGATTTGTGTGCTCTTGGACAAAGGGAACAGGTTCAGCTCCTGTAATGGGACTTCTTGGAAGAAACGGCTCTGATTTTTCCGCCGCGATTCTTGGAGCGTCCCTTGGCGTTAAGCGCGTTGAATTCTGGACTGACGTTGACGGTGTGTTCACCGCGGATCCGCGCGTTGTCCACGATGCGATTCTTGTTGACGATATGTCTTATGAGGAGGCGATGGAGCTTTCTTTCTTCGGCTCAAAGGTTCTTCATCCAAAGACGCTTGCGCCGCTTCAGGCAAAAGGCATTGAGGCGTGGAGTCTGAACAGTCTAAATCCTGCCGCGCGCGGAACAAGAATTGGAAAAGGCCCTTTTGAAAGCCGCACAAAATCTTCTATCTGCGGTATTTCCGCGCTAAAAAAAGTTTCAATGATTTCTGTGAGCGGTTCGGGAATGCGCGGCCGTTCTGGAATGGCTGGAAGAATCTTCAATACTGTTTCTGCGGCTGGAATTTCAATTCTTCTTATTACACAGTCTTCTTCTGAATATACAATTTCTTTCTGCGTCCGCGATTCTGAGGCTGATACAGTCCGGGATGCGCTTTCAAGGGAATTTGAGCTTGAAATCCGCGAAAAAATAATTGACGAAATCGGCGTGAAAACTGAATGTTCAATTATTTCCGTTGTTGGAGACGGAATGATTCGCAACCGCGGAGTTGCCTCGAACTTTACAAATGCGCTTGCCTCGCAGGACATAAACATCAAGGCTTTGGCTCAAGGTTCTTCTGAACGCTGCATTTCTGCGGTAATAAACGGAAAATTTGCGGACAAGGCTGTAAAGGCGGTCCATCAGTTCTTCTTCAACACTTGCCAGACAATAGAAGTTTTTGCGTTTGGCGCAGGAACTATCGGCGGTACAATGATTGATCAGATTTATCAGCAGCACGAAAAACTTTTGAAGCAGAAAATCGACATAAAAGTCATTGCAATCACAACAATTGACGGAATGAACCTGAACGAGAACGGACTTGATCTTTCTGACTGGCGCAATGACATGAAAAATCCAATGTATAAGTTCGGGCCTTCAAATGTTGATGATATTATAAAATTTGTAAAGGAAACAAAACCTTTGAATCCTGTTTTTGTCGACTGCACGGCTTCTTATGATTTGCCGGAACGCTATCTTGATATTCTTGACGCAGGAATGTCCATTGCCACTCCGAACAAGCGCGCAAATTCTATGAATATGCAGTTCTACAAGGATTTGCGAAAAGTCGCTAACAAGCGGCACCGACGTTTCTTGTACGAAACAAACGTAGGAGCAGGACTTCCGATTATTGATACATTGCAGAATCTTTATAAGTCAGGCGACAAGCTTGAAAGTTTTAACGGAATTATGTCCGGTTCTCTTTCTTACATTTTTGGAAAACTTGACGAAGGAGTTCCGTTCAGCAAGGCTGTTATGGAAGCCAAGGAGCTGCGTTACACCGAGCCTGATCCGCGCGATGACTTGAACGGAATGGATGTTGCAAGAAAGGGACTTATTATTGCGCGTGAATCTGGCTATGAGATTGAGCTTGAAGATATTACAATGTACAAGGTTTTCCCGGATTCTTTTGACCCTTCTGGAACAGTTGATGAATTTTTGAAAAAACTTCCGGAAGTTGACGGATATTTTGCGGAAAAAATTGCAAGCCTGAAAAAAGAAAACAAGGTTCTGCGAATGGGCGCGACCATAAAAGACGGAAAAGTTTCCGTTGGAATGATGGAGGTTGGACCGGATAATCCTTTGTACAGCGTAAAGGGCGGCGAAAATGCCTTTGTTTTCTATACAGAACGATATAGGCCGATTCCGCTTACTGTGCGCGGATACGGCGCCGGCGCCGGCGTAACTGCCGCAGGTGTCTTTGGCGATATTATGCGCACTGTTTCTTTCAATCTGTCTAGCGAAGAATAATTTTTTTTTTCAGAGGCTTGCTGTGGTTATTGTTCTTAGGCACGATATTTCAGACGAAGATAAAAAACGCATAAAGTCGTTTTTGTGCGGAAAAGATTTTAAGATAAATGAAGTTGATGGCGAAGAACAATCAATCATTGCGGCTGTCGGTCGGCTTGTTATCGCGCCGGAAGATGTAAGCCTTCTTCCCGGTGTTGAAAAGGTTATTCCGATTTCTAAGCCGTATAAGCTGGCGAGCCGCGAATTCAAGCCGGAAAACACTGTTGTTGAGCTGAACAGCAACCGCGGTCAGAAGATTCGGATTGGCGGACAACGGATTGTTGCCGTCGCAGGCCCTTCGATGGTCGAAAGTCCGGAGCGGATGTTTGCGATTGCAGAATCTGTCCAGCAGAGCGGTGCTTGTATTTTAAAGGGCGGAACGTTCAAGCCGCGTACAAGTCCGTATGCTTTTCAAGGTCTTGCCGAGGAAGGTGTGAAAATCTTAAAATCCGCCGGAGAAAAATTCGGACTGCCTGTTGTTTCTGAAATAATGTCTGCCGGACAGATAAAGATAATGAAAAAGCACGGTGTCGACTGCCTTCTTATCGGTTCTGTGAATATGCAGAATTACGACCTGCTTAAGTCTGCCGGAAAATCAAAGCTTCCTGTGATTCTGGAACGCGGAAAATGCGCTTCATTGGAAGAGCTGCTTATGTCGGCGGAATATCTTCTTTCAGAAGGTTCTTCTGATGTGATTTTATGCGAGCGCGGAATAAGGACTTATGAAAAGGACACAAGAAATACTCTGGATCTTTCTGCCGTTCCTGTGCTGCGCGGAATGACTCACCTTCCGATTATCGTAGACCCTGCGAATGCCGTGGGAATATGCGACAAGATTGCTCCGATGGCGCTTGCGGCGGTTGCTTCCGGTGCGGACGGAATCAGCGTGGAAGTTCACGACAATCCTGAAAAAGCCTTCAGCGATGGACAGCAGGCTCTGCTTCCTTCTATGTTTGACAAGTTGATGCACGATATAGAAGCGTTTTCTCCGGTGATTGAAAAATCCGTCGTTCATATACGGGGAAATGATGGTTCTGAAAACTATTTTTCCAGCGGCAAAAATAAGACTTTGAAAAAAGAAAGGCTTGTCTGCGCCTACAACGGAATACGTGGAACTTATGCAGAACAGGCTGTGGAGCGGTATTTTGACGGCGCGACTGACGCGATGCCTCTGCCTTCGTTCCGGGAAGTTTTTAAGGCTGTTGTGAACGGTCAGGCGGATTACGGGATGATTCCGATAGAAAATTCCCTGGGCGGTTCGGTTTATGACAATTATGACAACCTTGTTTCTTTTGAGGACGTTTCCATTGTCGGAGCATTGCACCTGCGCATTCAGCATGCGCTTTTAGCCAGAAAAGGAACGGAGATAGATTCAATAAAGCGCGTGTATTCTCATCCACAGGGATTTGCGCAGTGTTCAAAATTGATTGAAAGCAGGAAATGGGAAAAAATTACTGCCTCATCAACTGCGAATGCGGCCAAAATGGTTTCCGAGTCCGGCACGAATGACTGCGCGGCGATTGCAAGTTCAATAACGGCAAAGTATTATAACCTTGAAATTCTTTGCGAGGACATTCAGGATGATCCCCGGGACTATACAAGATTTGTTGTGATTGCGGCGAATCACATTGACAGAAAAATCAAGGCGAACGGAAAAGTTCCGAATGTCGCTTCGTTCGTTTTCTGCACACCGAATGAAACCGGCGCTCTGTATAAGGTTCTTGGGATTTTTCAGAAACACGACTTGAACCTTACGCGCCTTGAAAGCCGCCCGATTGTGGGGCAGCCGTGGCATTACTGGTTCTATGCCGATGTTGAAATAAAAGAAGAAATTTTGCAAAATGAAGAATCTGTTCAGGATTTTATGGCTGAATTGAAAAAATCCGCGGAAGAAGTTCGCCTTCTGGGTGTTTATTCCGAAGCTGGAAACAGTATATAATGAGCTGTTGTTTCTCACTTCGTTGTGAAACAACTTAAAAGTCAATCCTAAAACTGAAGTTTTAATCTTGACTTTTTATGGGGGACAAAAATGGAAAAATTCGTGTTGAGTGTACTTGTGGAAAATCATGCCGGCGTATTGAGCCGTGTTTCTGGGCTGTTCAGCCGCCGCGGTTACAACATTGATTCTTTGACGGTCTGCGAAACAGGAAATCCAGGTCAGTCTCGCATGACAATTGTTGTAAACGGAGATTATTACATTCTGGATCAGATTGAAAAGCAGCTTTCTAAACTTGTTGAAGTCATTTCAATAAAAAAATGCGAAAAAAAATCTACTGCCCAGCGTGAGATGGCTTTGATAAAAGTAAAGGCGCCCGGCGAAAAGCGCGCGATTATAATCGGTACATGCGATATTTACCGCGCCCATATTATTGATGTTGCGCCGGAAAGCGTTGTTGTGGAAGCGACAGGAAGCGAGGAAAAAATAGAAAGCCTTATAAAACTCCTTGAACCCTTCGGAATCCTTGAATATGTAAAAACCGGCCTAACTGCAATGGACCGCGGTGAAGAAATAATGAAATAATATCGCCACAACAGCGAAGAGATAATGCGGTAAAAAAAACTGTCCATTGCAGTTTGTGATAAATAAAACTTGTAATTGCCACAAAGTGGCAATTATGCTGTGGCTAAAAAGACTTGCCGGTAAAAAAATATCGCCACAGCAGCGATGGACCGCGGCGAAGAAATAATGAAATAATATCGCGGAGCCGGCTATCTGCATTTTACCCAGGTGGAATTCCATAATTCTGTCTGGATACCTGATTTTTTTTCTTCGGCGAGCTGAAAAATCCTTAGTTCCTTAAAAATTATTTTTTCTGCGCCGGGAAAAAGTTTGTGTTCCGGCTCTTTTTTGCAGGTTCCAAGCAAGAGTTTTTCAGAAAAAGATTTTCCGCCGTTCATTTTTATCTGAACAGGGCAGAATATTTCGCCGCGGAAAACAACTGCCTCTTCAATATAGATTTTTTCAAAGGATTTTTTTAGCTCCTGAATGGACTTTTCGCTGAAGTAACTGTCTTTCAGTTCAATAAGGAGCGGAAAAAACGGAAAAGCGATGTTTTTTTCTTCGGGGAAATTTAATTCCTGCAGAATTTGTTTCTGTTTTCTTATTAATAAAATTTCATCGTCTTTGTGCAGGCGGATAACCTTTGTCATAGATAAAATATAGTATTTTTAAGGAAAAAATTGTAGTATCAGAAGTATGAAAATTAATTTGGGACATAAACATAAAATTATATTAGGATGCATTGTTTTATTTCTTGTCATTGATGCTGCGGTTCTTTTTTTTAAGCTGGCATCAAACCGCTATTCAAAATCACTTCTTTCGTATGAAGGAAATTTTGCCGCTTCTGAAAAACTTCGCGCTCTGAACAAAAACGCTGCTTCCGGGAAGATTTTAAAATCCGGCTATGCTTATTATAAATTCACCGATGAGGAACAGGAAATTTTTTCTGACTACTACAGAAAATCCGGCTCGGTCTGCGTTTCAGTCCGTATCGGCGTAAAGAATGCAAAGGGCGGAAAATTCAAGGCCGCGACGGCAGACGAAAAACTGTTTTATTTTGGCTATCTGACCGGAAATGATTTTTCTGAAAAAGGAAAATTTCAGCCTTTGGAAAAGCGTATTTTTTCAGGATGCGATTTAAGGAATTTCATTGTAAATTCAAAAGGCTATTCATATTTTGACAACGGTTTCGCAATTGAAAAAAATCTGAGTGAAGAGTCGGTTCCCTGTGGATTTGTGGTTTATTCTGACTATCCTGTGCGGATTGTGGATTTTCTTGTGGAAAAAGCCAGGGTCGGTTTTGACTGCTCAAAGGAAATTCCGTTTTTTGGAGTTTCCAGTAACGGCGGAAGTTTTTCAAATAATCTGACATCCTTTGATTTTTCCGGCTGCACGCAGGTTTTTCCTGTTGAAAACACGCGTTATTCGATTATGCCGAAGATTGAGCTTGGCTTTTCGGATGAAAAAACAGAAGGCGCTGAAAAAAAGTCGGATTTTGTAAAAATAAATGCCGGCGGAGATATTTTGACGGTTAGAATTTTTCCAGGAACAAAAGAAAACCTTATCCAGACTTCAACGCTGGTCGCTCCGTTCAGCTATTATGAGATTACCGGAAGTTCTGCGCGCGTTCTAAAGCTTCTTATGACGACAAACGATCCGGCTTTGATTCCTTCCTCGCCGGACAAGGTTCTTGTGCCGATGAAAACGGATCTGGGGCTTGTGCTTTCTAGCAAAACTTCAACATGGCGCACAAAGGACTATGAAATTTACGAATGGAATATTTTTCCGGGAATACTGTTTTTTGATACTTTGAATTATTCTGTGCAGGATCAGTTTTTCAGGCGGCTTGCATATTTTTCTGAAAAAAAAGGTTTCCGGGGAAAACTTCTTGCTGATTCTGATCTTGAAGGTAAGCACGGCTATAATGCGCACGACTACGGAGCAGAAAGCCTTGCGGCGTTCTTTTCGGCTTGTGAAAGGCAGAATTTCAGGATTACGCAGAAAGAGGCGGACTTAAAGGAAATCCTTATAAAAACCGGAGTTATTGTTCCTGATTCAAATTCTTACAGGGCAGGAAAAGGCGCGGTTATTTCTATTTCACGAGAATCTCCGGCATATCTAAGGGCTTCGTTTACCGCGCACGAGTCGTGGCACGGAATATTTTTTACGGATTCAAATTTCAGGAACGCAGTCGCCGCCGTATATTATACAGTCGATGAAAATACTATGAAATTTATGAAGGGCTATTGGGCGAGCCAGGAAACGCTTGGCTATGACCAGGACGATGAATTTCTTATGCAGAACGAATTTATGGCTTATCTTATGCAGCAGCCACTTCGTTTTGTGTCAAAATATTTTATCAATGTTGCAAACCGTGGCTCTGTCTCAGCCTATCAGAAGGAGCTTTGCGAATGGGTAAAAAGAACTGAGGCCGCGACTTTTGAGGATGCCTGCCGGGTTCTGGATTCCTATGCGTATGACAACTGGGGGCTTGCCGCCGGCCGCGTCGCTATGATTACAAGAAACTGATTTTTTTACTGAAATTAAAATTTCAGGTCAGAGTTGAACTGTTGCTCCGCGCCGACTGTTGAAGGCGGTCCGTGTCCGGGAAGAAGAATTGTGTTTTCCTGCTGGGAAATGATTTTTTCGTTTACATTTCTTCTTAAAAGGTGCTTTGAATAGCTTGAGTTTGTTCTTCCGATTCTTCCGGCGGAAACAGCGTCCCCTGTAAAGATTGCGTTTCCTATCTGGTATGCCATGGAGTCCGAGGAATGTCCCGGAAGGCTCATGTAGCGCACTGAAAGTCCCGCGATGTGCAGCGTTCCGTCTCCTGTAATTACGTTGGTCTTGTCTCCGTTAAGCTCAAGGTCTGCGCCGTAGATTTTGGGCGTGTAAATTTTCAGAAGGGTTTTTAGTCCTTGCGCGTGGTTGCTGTGGTTGTGAGTAACAAGAACCGCGACAAGCTTAAGGTTGTTGTCTTCTATGCGTTCGATTATCTCTTCTGTAACTTTTCCGGGATCGATTAAAATAGCCTCGTTTGTCTTTTCGTTCGTTATTATGTAAGTGTTTGAAAATCCGCCGGTATTCAGGTGAAAGTAAATTTTCATAATACGTCTCCAAGTTCGGATTGCCCGCTGAAATTTGCAATGTCTTTTGTAAGCTCGCTTCCGTTCTGGTCAAAAGCGGCTTCCCTTGTGTTCGACATCTTGAATGAAACGTTTTCCTGCTTGATTCCGTTGAAAAGAACTTTTTTCAGATTGCAGTTTCTGAATGAAATGTTCACAAGCGTTGAGTTTATAAAACGCGAATTGTATAAGTCAGAATCATCGAACGAGGACTGGACTGCGTTGATTCCGTTGTAGTTGTTCTGAAGCAGTTCGCTGGCGGTAAAAAGGGTTCTTGAAAAAGTGCATCCGGCGAAAGATGTAAAATGAATATTGCTTTCAATGATATTGCAGTCTGTAAAAACCGCGAAATCAAATACGCTCATCCGGCTTCTTATTCCTTTTGAATGTACATTTGTAAAAGTGCAGCGGCGGAAGTAGCAGCCGTAAAATTTCTTGCCTGAAAAATCCATGTTTGAAAAAGTCAGTCCGTTTGCGCAGAGCCCGACAATCTTATCATGCGTGTTTATGTAATTTATAATATCCTGATGAAGTTTTCCCGGATTTGGAGAATGGTCTATGCAGTAATTCTTATCTTCTGTGATTTCGCCTTTTTCGTTTATTGTAGAAACCGCGATGTTGTTGCAGGCTCTTGCAAGGCATTTATTCAATGAAAACATAAAAAAATGTTAAACCATTGCGATTGTTTAGTCAAACCTTTATTATTCTTGCTATGAGCGTAAATTTTGCATTTCTTGATTCAGGAACAGGCGGACTTCCTTATTTAAAATATTTAAAGGCTGAAAGACCGGATTCTGCCTGCGTTTACGTTGGTGATACAAAAAATTTCCCATACGGTGAAAAAACAGCGGGGCAGATTATAGAAAAATCCTGCGGATGCGCGGAAAAAATAATTAAAAAATGGAATCCGGATGCGGTTGTTGTTGCGTGCAACACGATTTCTGTTTCTGCGCTGGATGAGCTTAGAAGAAGATTTCCAGGAACTCCGTTCGTAGGAACTGTTCCGGCCATAAAGCCTGCCGCAAAACTTACGGAGACAGGAAAAATCGGGCTTCTTGCGACGAATGCGACCGTAAATCATCCTTACACAAAAAAACTGATTTCAGACTTTGCCGGTGGATGCGAGGTTTTTTCACTTGGCGCGCCGGAGCTTATCAGTTTTATTGAGCACAGATATTATTTCGCCTCTCACGAGGAGCGTGTCGCCGCGGCAAAAGATTCGTGCGAATTTTTCAGAAAAAACGGATGCGATGTTATTGTTCTGGCATGCACTCATTTTTTGAACATGGCAGATGAAATTAAGGAAGCCGCCGGGAATGGAATCAAGGTTGTCGACAGCCGCGATGGAGTTACGCGCCATGCGTTCGAAGTTGTTCCGGCTGAAAAAATCTCTGCCGGCGGAGGATTTCATTCGGAGCTTTATGTCACCGGCTTTACGGAATGCAACGATAGTCAGCGCTATCTTTCTTTTTGCCGGCAGAACGGCATGAAATTCGGCGGTCTTTTAGAATAAAAATCTTTGAATAAAATCGTATAAATATCGCATAAATCCGGTTATTTCTGTATAATTTCTGTATGGCTAAAATTCAGATGAAAAATGCCATCGCAGAGCTCGATGGCGATGAAATGACACGTGTATTGTGGAAGGTTATAAAAGATGAGCTTCTTTTTCCTTATATCGATTTAAAGACTGAATATTTTGATCTTGGCCTAAAAAGCCGTGACGATTCAGATGACAAGATAACTTACGAAGCGGCGGATGCGATACGACGTCTTGGTGTCGGTGTAAAATGCGCGACAATCACTTCAAATGCCGCAAGAATGGAAGAGTACAAACTGAAAAAGCTTACTCCATCACCTAACGGAATTTTGCGCGGCGAGCTTGACGGAACAATTTTCCGCGCCCCGATTTTTGTAAAGAATATTGCCTGCAACGTAAAATCCTGGGAAAAGCCGATTGTCCTTGGCCGCCACGGCTATGGCGATGTGTATAAAAACTGCGAGATAAAAACTCCTTGCGCCGGAACTGCCGAGCTTGTTTTCCGCGGAGAGGACGGAACAGAAATCAAAAAGACGATTCAGGTTATGAAAGGTCCTGGAATAATCCAGGGAATCCACAATCTTGATGCTTCTATCGAAAGTTTTGCCCGCTGCTGCTTTAACTACGGCCTTGACCAGAAAATCAGCGTATGGCTTGGAACAAAGGATACTATTTCTAAAATCTATGACGGAAATTTCAAGGCGATTTTCCAGAGAATTTATGACGAAGAATTTAAGGAAAAATTTGAAAAAGCCGGAATTGAATATTTTTATACACTGATTGATGACGCTGTTGCCCGGGTTATGAAGTCAAAGGGCGGATTCCTGTGGGCGTGCAAGAACTATGACGGCGACGTTATGAGCGATATGATTGCTTCTGCCTGCGGAAGCCTTGCGATGATGACAAGCGTTCTTGTCTCTCCGAACGGACAGTTTGAGTATGAGGCAAGCCACGGAACTGTGCAGAAACATTACTACCGTTATCTTAAAGGCGAAAAGACTTCCACAAATCCAGTCGCGACGATTTTCGCATGGACTGGCGCGCTGAAGAAACGCGGCGAGCTTGACGGAACAAAAGATTTGGTTGAATTCGCCGGAAAACTTGAAAATGCAACCCTTTCAGCAATTGAAGACGGATTTATGACCGGAGATTTGGCTTCCCTTGCAAATCCGCCGGCTAAAAAAATCCTTAACAGCTGGGAATTTATTGCAGAAATAAAAAGCAGACTTTAAAATCTGCCGGAAACTTCTTTGAGCCGAAAAAAAACAGCCGCAGTCTTGAATATTTTCATCGCTGCGGCTGTTTTTTTTAGAAGCTGATAATCCTGTTTACAAAAAAAAACACAATTACTAAAATGATTGCATTATGATTAAAAGAAATACAGGTTTTAAAAATTTAACTGCGGGATATTTGTTCCCGGAAGTTGCCCGCCGCCGCCGCGAGTATCAGGAAAAAAATAAAGATGCGAAAATCATCAGCCTTAGCATAGGAAACACAACAGAACCGCTTCCTAAATTCATCGCAAAGGCTATGGCGGATTATTCAATGTCGCTTTCAACGCTTAAAGGTTATTCCGGTTATGGCGATGAGCAGGGAAATTCTGCGCTTCGCGCAAAGATTGCGGAAGTCTGGTATAAAGGAATGGCAACCCCGGATGAGGTTTTTATTTCTGACGGCGCAAAATGCGATATTGCCAGAATACAGACTTTGTTCGGCTCAAAAGTAAAAGTCGCGGTTCAGGATCCATCATATCCTGTTTATGTTGATGGCTCTGTAATTATTGGTGCCGCAGGAAAAAATACAGGAAAAGGCTACAAGGGCGTGACTTATATGCCATGCGTTCCGGAAAACAATTTTTTCCCGGATCTTTCAAAAATCAAAAAGAACAGCCTGATTTATTTCTGTTCACCGAACAATCCTACAGGCGCTTGCGCGACAAAAGAAGACCTGAAAAAACTTGTTGATTTTGCGAACGCAAACGGCTGCATTATTATCTATGACGCCGCCTACCGCGAATTTATCCGCGATGAAAAACTTCCAAAGACAATTTTTGAAATTGAAGGAAGCCGCACCTGCGCTATTGAGATAAACTCTTTCTCAAAGCCGGCTGGATTTACCGGAGTTCGTCTTGGTTGGTCAATTGTGCCGAATGAGCTGAAATTTGCAGACGGAACAAGCGTGAACAGGGACTGGAACCGCGTTATGACAACTTTGTTCAATGGCGCTTCTAACGTTGCCCAGGCCGGCGGCCTTGCCTGTCTTGAGCCGGAAGGACTTAAGGCGATGAAAGACGTTATCGATTATTACCTTGTGAACGCAAAAAAAATTGAAGAAACCTTAATGGGCGAAAACTTCAGAAAGATTGGAGTTGAAATCTATTCAACTGGAAACAGTCCTTATGTCTGGGCAAAATTTCCTGGAAAGAAAAGCTGGGATGTTTTTGATACGATTCTGGACAAGTGCCATATTGTGACAACTCCAGGCTCGGGCTTTGGTCCTAGCGGCGAAAGTTTTATCCGCTTCAGTTCGTTCGGACACCAGGACGATGTGAACGAAGCCTGCGGACGCCTTTCTAAACTGGAATTCTAAACTAGAACTGGGTTTTGTACCCGATGTTCAGTTTAAGCGCAGAGCCGAAATTTCCGTCCATCATGTCGGTTATTTTGGCCTGCAGCATTCCATGGATTGTTCCGTTGTAGAAATTGGTTGAAACGTATGGAGCGACCAGAACTGTATAGTCATCCTTGAAAAGATTCGCCGGGTGGTCCACAAGGTCCATAAAGTTCTTTTCAGGGAACGAAAGCGCGCTGTTTATTCCAAAAACAAACATCTTGTTCTTTATGTAAAGATTGTCCGTAAATACATTTATGTTCGCGCCAAAAGTATCTTTTATAAAAATAAAGTCGTCTACAGTGTCCTGCGGAAGGCTGAATATTGTAAAGTGAAGCTGGAATTTTTCGCATCTGAAACGCGGTTCAAAAAGAAGATAGGCGGCGTCCTCATCAATTTTAGGGTGGCTGTCATTTTTTTCAAATTCTATGTCTGAAAGTCCTGCCTGCATAAAAAGTGAGGTGGTGTAGCTGTTTCCAATCAGCATATTCATTCCGGCGCGCCAGTAGAGCGTGTCAATTATAACAAAAGCGTTCTGTGTTTCGTTTCTTTTTAAAGGCATTCCGATTCCCGCGGCAAAGTCAAACGTAAAGAATCTGTATACTCCGGCAAACCGTAAGTCTGAATTAAAGCAGTAGCTGTCGTCAAGCTCGTGGTTTATGTATATGTAGACTCCAAAGGCTACTGGCTGCGCATTAAAATGAATTATATCAGAACCGCCTACGCCGAAAGTCGGATAAATTACCGAGCCGGAAAGTCCAAGCCATCCTTCCGTGATTTTTGAGGCGATCGGCTGTATTCCGAATTGTCTGCGAAGAAAAATATCAGAGCCGATAGGTTCGTAAGTTCCGCAGAAAAAACTAAGATAATTTGTCGCGTCAAACAGCTGTCTTCTGAAAATAACGGAAAGCTCGTCTATTTTGAACGTTCCCGGAGTTTCATTAAATATAGAATTTTCTATAAGGTCATTTGTTGCAAGTGAAAATTCTGCGTGCGCAAAAATATTTTCGGAAAGGCTGAACTGACCGGAAAAAAAAGATTGAAATTTGAGTTCAGGGTCAAACGAAGATTTTCTGGAAGAAGCAAAATCCGTTTTTAAACCTGCGAATCCGCTGAAAAAAACTTCCGCAAAAGAGGATGTGCATAAGAGCGATAGAACTGCCGCTGAAATTAAAAATTTTATTTTTTTGCCTGCCATAATGAACTCCAAGATATTTTTCCTTTCTGATTATCGGTGTTTTTTACTCATATCATTAGAAGATTTTTGCCGGTAGTTTTTCTGAAATCTTTCTGGCTTGCGCTTAAGGCGTATGCTCCGGATTCTTGTGTCCGGGCCGTTAATTTCGTGCAATCTAAATAACTCTCAATATAAATGACTTGAATTCTTAAAAAAGTGTTATATAATTATATGTATGAGCGATTATTTAGATCCTGACAACGAAGAGTTACTTAAAGATTTTTTTGCTGAGGCTGAGCAGCAGGTCGAAACTCTTGAAAGCAATATTTTGGTAATCGAAAGCGATCCTTCAAACCACGAGGCGGTTGATGAGATTTTCCGCGCGGCCCACACATTAAAGGGCGGCTCGGCTACTGTAGAAATGAATGAACTTTCTGAATTCACCCATAAGGTGGAGGATGTTCTTGATGAGATTCGTTCAGACAGGCTGCAGGTTACTGAAGACATAATAGATATTCTCCTTTCATCGATTGATGTTATAAAAGCCATGCTTGAAGCGCGGCAGAACGGTTCTGTTTACGAGGAGGATGTTTCAGAGCTGGTTGAAAAACTTGAATCCTACGTTCCAAAAAAGGATTCTAAGAAAAAACACTCAGCGCCGCCGGCCGGTTTTGGTCCTAAGCTTGAAAAATCAGAGCCGGTTTCTGAGCCTGCTTCCGCGGCAAAGGCTGCTGCTTCTGGAAATCCATTCAATTATCCGCCGCTTTCGGTGGAGGAATTTGAGGAGCTTAAGGCTGCGTGCGAAGGAAAACAGAAGGTATGGCGCGTCGCCGTAAAATTTGATGAAAACAATCCTATGAATTCAGTGGGCGGAATTCAAGTTTTTGCAGCGTTAAAAGCTTTGGGAAGTGTTTTAAAGACCGTTCCTGATTTTGATGCCCTTTATGAAGATGAATTCTATGAATGTGTTTATTATTACCTGGCTTCTGATGCGACAGCGGATAAGATAGAAGACGTCGCTTTTCTTGGCGATGTGACCCTTGCGACGGATGCTCAGGAAATTACCGGAGCTGTAGCCGGTTCTGGCGCGTCGGCGGAATCTGTACAGGAAAAAATTGAACCTGAGCCAGAGCCGGAGCGTGAAGAGATTAAGAAAACTGAAGAAAATCCGGAGCCTGTCCGGGAAAATCATTCTGAGCAGAAAAAAACGGCCGCTCAAAAGAATGCGCAGCCTGTAAAAAACACGGCTGCAAACCAGCAGAATTCTGTCCTGCGTGTTGATTCAAAGCGCGTCGATTATCTTTTGAATCTTGTCAGCGAGATTGTAATAGCAAAAGCATCGTTCAACCAGCTTTCTGCGAACCTTTCAGAGGCGCTTATTGATTTTCATACAAAAGAAATAATGCACCGTGAAAAAATGCGTCAGTTTCTTGAAATGCTGCCTACATATCTTGAAGATTTGCAGCACGGAAAAACTGTGAACGAGGTGCGTTCGGAAATAGGCCGCTCCTTAGGCGGTTTTGTTGACGACTCAAACGAAGAGGATACAAATCTAAAGTCGCTTTCTATAAAATTGCGCTCCTCGACGCAGAATCTAGGACGGATTGCGGGCGAGCTTCAGGAAGGCGTAATGAAAATCCGAATGGTTCAGATTAATCAGATTTTCAGCAGGTTTCCGCGTGTTGTCCGCGATCTTCAGCGCGATTTGAACAAAAAGATAAATCTCGTTATAGAAGGTGAGGATACAGAGCTGGATAAGGCGGTTGTGGAAGATCTTCTTGACCCTATCATGCACTGCGTGCGCAATTCCTGCGACCATGGCATTGAAAGCCCGGAAGCACGCCTTGCCGCCGGAAAACCGGAGGCGGGAACGGTTCTTCTAAAGGCCGCTAATGAAGGAAACCTTATTATAATCGACATTTCTGACGACGGTGCCGGAATAGATTCGGAGAAAGTCCGTAAAAAGGCGATTGAACGCGGCCTTATTCATCCGGACAAAGTTCTTTCTGAAAACGAGATTCATCAGCTTATTTTTGAGCCGGGATTTTCAACTGCGGATAAAATCTCAAAAATTTCAGGCCGCGGCGTAGGGCTTGATGTCGTAAAGACCATGATTGACAAATTGAACGGAACAGTTAATGTGACATCCGAAAAAGGAAAAGGCTCTACATTCAGCATAAGGCTTCCGCTTACCCTCGCCATTATTCAGGGACTTCTTGTCCGCGTAGGAAAAGAAATATATTCAATTCCAATTGCGTCGGTTATTGAAAGCCAGAGAATCCTTCATTCTGATATAAAGACAATTGACAATTACGAGGTTCTTAACCTCAGAAACGAAGTTATCAGCGTTCTTCGTCTTTCGCGCCTGTTTGGAATAAAGGAAACTTCCGCCGCAAAGGATTACTGCAATATTGTAATTGTCGGCTCTAAGGACAGAAAAGTCGGTGTTATGGTTGATTCCCTGATTGGAGAGGAAGATGTTGTTATAAAGCCGCTGAAAGACCAGTATACTGCTTCACCGGGCATTGCAGGCGCTTCCATTCTTGGCGACGGCTCTGTTTCATTGATTATAGATGTAAGCCAGCTTCTTGATCTGAGTGTAAAAATGGATGCGGATTCCCAGTTAAAGTTATCTGGAGCTAAGTGAGGTTTGTATGACTCTTGAATCTATTTTAATTTCTGATGACAATATGAATCTTGCATCGGTAGCGCAGCAGGAAAACCTGGATGACCGCAAGGCTCAGGAAACTGTTGATTTTAAAATGGTGACTTTTTCAATTTCTGGAAAAGACTATGCGATTGACATCATGTACGTAAAGGAAATCGCAAAGGCCGGTCAGTTTACCTATGTTCCTAATACGCTTCCGTTTGTGGTTGGCGTATACAACCTTCGGGGCGAAATAATTCCGATTCTTGACCTGCGTATTTTTTTCAATATCAGCGACAAAAAGGACGAGGAGTCAAAGCTTCAGAATCTGCTTATTCTTAAAGTGAACGAACAGACTTTTGGAGTTATAGTCGACAATATCGACAAGGTTGTGGGAATACAGAAAAGTTCAATCCAGCCTTCGCATCCGCTTTTTGCAGATATAAACATAAAATATATTGCCGGTGTAATTGAAAATAACAAGCATCTTTATATTCTCCTTGATGTGGAAAGAATCTTTTCAAAGTCAAAGGACGGTGAGGGTGATTCAAAATACGAAAACCGCCGGAATGGAATTCCTTCTGAGGAGGCAGTTTCCTTGCAGGCGGCTCCGGATGCGGAAGGCGCTGAAAAGGCGGAAATCCATTCTGGAAAAAAAGAAGAGCCTTTGAATTCTGAAAAAACAGAAACGCGGCCGGAAAGTATGGAAAATACGGAAAGTTCTGAAAAAATCTGTGCGGCAAAAAATTCTGTGCAGAGCGGCGGGCTTTCTGCGGAAAAAAGTGATTTGCCTGACGAAAACTACAAGTTTGTCGTGGAAGGTTTAAGGCAGTTCGGGAATTTCTTTGTTTCTCCGTTAAATGAAAGCTGGGTAAAAACCCGATATGAAAAATGGGTTCAGGAAAAAAGCGGTTCTTCCGTTCAGATTCAGAATGCCGCGGATGCCTCGGAATTTTTAAAGCCGTTCTGGTCTTCTTGCACGGATTCATGGTGGACTGATGAATATGCGAAAAATCTTTTTAATCTTTTGCCTGAAAATACCGCAAAGCAGATTGTTGTCTGGAATCCAGGCTGCGGCAGAGGAATTGAGACATACTGCCTTGCGTGCGTACTTGCGAAAAAATATCCTGAAGCAAAAATACGGCTTTATGCGCAGGATGTAGACCTCTTGAGCGTTTCAAATGCGCCTATGCTGACTGTGCCGGAAAATTCTAAGCCGGAATGGCTTTCTCCGTTCCTTGTAAAGACTGCTTCCGGGGCAAATAGCTTTAATCAGCAGATAAAAGACAGCATTATGTTTGAATATCATGACTGCAGGAACACAAATGCGCTTCCTATGGTTGATCTGGTTTTTGCGCGTGATTTGGTTTCTTTCCTTGATGAGGATTCCCAAAAAATCGTGCTGAATGATTTTTCTGAAAAAATAAAAGGTAACGGTTCTGTTGTTCTTGGAGAAAATGAAATTATTAGTGATTCATCAGAATTCCTTGAGCATACGGAAGGTACGCTTACTGCGTTTACAAAACAATAAAACAGTGGAGGTTTTAGATGAGAGTTGAATATATCAATCCGTTTGTCGAAACATCTTATAGGGTTTTGAAAGAAGTTCTTGGTGGCGCTGAGGTAAAAAGGGGAACCCTTTACCTAAAATCTACAGCTATGCCTGTTATGGGAGTTGCTGCGCTGGTTGGACTTGCCGGTGATGTTGAAGGACGGGTTCTTTTTGATATGACTATAGAAACGGCAATCAATATCGCTTCAAAAATGAACGGAGAAAAACTTGAGTCGTTTGACGAGCTTGCGAAGGCTACAATCAGCGAGCTTGCGAATCTTATTACTGCTCAGGCGGTTACAAAATTGCACGAGCTTAATTTTAAGTTTGACCTTACGCCTCCTGCCCTGTTTGCCGGAAAGCAGATGGAGATTGCCGCGCTTGGCGGTGGAGCTGAAAATGTAGAGGCATTGATTGTTCCCCTTATTACCGAGTATGGTAAAATTGAAGTAAATGTTGCTATTCGAGAGCGAGCATAAAACCTGGAGAAAAATATGAAAACACTACAAGACTTTCCATCTATTAATGAGCGTGCCCCGGATGGGCTGAAAACTGACGGTTCTGCTTTTCGTGTGATGATTGTTGATGATTCAATGTTTGTTGCAAAGCAGCTTGGACAGATTCTTACGAGCGAAGGTTATGAGGTGATTGCTACGGCCGCTGACGGAAAAGAAGGTGTTGATAAATATAAGGAACTGGCTCCAAATGTGGACCTTGTTACAATGGATATTACAATGCCTAGAATGGACGGAATTACGGCGCTGGAGCAGATCATGACGTTTGACAAGAACGCTAAGGTTGTAATGGTTAGCGCTCTTGGAAAAGAAGAGCTTGTGAAAAAATCGCTTTTGCTTGGCGCGAAAAATTACATCATAAAGCCTCTGGACAGAAAAAAGGTCCTTGAACGCATTGCAGCCTGCCTTCATGTGTGATCCGTGCGTTTGCAAAGTGCTTAATTTCTGAAGTAAAAATATTTTACTTTATTTGTTTTTTTGATTATAGTAGGAATATGAATAAAATACGTATTCCTGCTGTAATCACATTTGTTTCTTCTCTGTTATTTACCTTATTTTCATTAAGTTTTTCGTTTGATGTTTCATTGCTGGCTTTTCCATTAAGTTTTGCCGGAACTTTTTTTCTTTTTTATTTTCTGCTGAATAAAACCATCCGTCTGGAAATGTACGGCTCGGTTGCGGCTTCAGTAAAATTCCTTCAGTATATACCGTTCATTCATCTGGCTTCATTTGTCTTGCGCCGCGCCGGAAAAAACGGCACTTACTACTGGTATGATGTGGTCACGGTGTTTTTATGGTGCGCCGTTTTCCTTTCATCGCTTGCCGTTCTTTATTTTTTTAAGGAAAAAAGAATTTTTGACCTGAATCCGGAGTGGAGGAAAATTGCCGAAAAGAACAGGGGTTCTGGAATAATAGCCGCAAAAAAACTTACTCCAAAAAGAATTTTCCTTGAGGCATTGGACTGGATTGACGCTCTGGTTCAAGCGGTTTTTATGGTTCTTCTTATTCAGATATTTGTTCTTCAGCTTTATGTTATTCCTTCTGAATCCATGGTTCCTTCATTTTTAATTGGAGACCGCGTGGTTGTCCTTAAAACGCCGAGCGGCCCGAAATTTCCGCTTAGCGATGTGGGGCTTCCCTGTCTTAAAAAATACAGCCGCGGAGATGTGGTTGTGTTCAGAAATCCTCATTATTCCCTTGACCGGAAGTCCGAGGTTCGGACGGTTGTCTCGCAGATTGTTTACATGATGACTTTTACGACAGTTAACCTTAATGTCGATGAATCCGGTCAGCCGAAGGCGGATCCACTTGTAAAGCGAATCTGCGGAGAGCCGGGTGAACAGCTTGTAATGCAGGATGGAACGCTTTATGCGCGTACGGCGGCAGATGATGAATTTAAGCCGGTTGAGTTTGACAGTAAATTTGCCTGCTGGAATCTTGCGCCGGTTGCGGCCCGGATGAACACCATGAAAAAACGCGCGGTCCAGGATGTTCCGTTGAATCAGAAAAGTTATGACCTTATGCTCGAAATTGAAAAAGAGCGCAGGGATTTGGATTTGATCTCTGCGGCTTTTGAGTGCAGGGCGATTTCCAAGGCGTTCTATTCAATTTTTAATTCTGTCGGAAAGTATGATGCGGAAAAAACTCCGCTCTCGCTGAAAACTTACGATTTGTTCTCAAATTATTACGAAAACACAAAGAAACTTCTTTCCGGAAAAGAAAACTTGAGCTGGTTCAACAGTTTTATGTGTGCCTGGCAGGAAAATGGAAATCCCGGCGCATCACGCGCTGTTTTTAACGGAGATTATTATGCGGAGGCAAATTACAGGCTGAATGTAATGGTTAAGCTTGCCGCCGGAAGGACTTTTTTAAGAACAGCGGAACTTATTGCCAAGGGATATTCTGCGGATGACATCAACGGCGATTCTAAAATCATCGAGTATCTTACTATGGCCCAGAAATTGCATTTTTACCTGCTGATTCTTGACCAGCGCAATATGCCTGTGTTCCCTGAAAGCCTTGAGGACGGAACGCCGCAGTATATTCCTGAAAACTGCTACTTTATGATGGGCGACAACCGCTTTAATTCTCTGGATATGCGGCATTCTTACGAGGCTTCGTTCAAGCCTCTTACAAAAAATGATGAGTATTCTGTTCTTTATTATTCCAATATTTCTCCCCAGTACGTGAGCAAAAAAAGAATTCTAGGCTCGGCGGTCTACAGGTTCTGGCCGGCAAACCGCATGGGCGGAATAAAAACAAGGTAGATGTCCGGATTTTAACCTGCCTGTTTTTAGGCAGACCGGACTCAACTCTTGTGCTGAATTTATAAAAGGTTGAATATCGAGTTTTTTTGTAAAAAGAATAAGAGCGCAGGCAGATTTGCAATTTGCGAAGATTTTTGGCGATTAAATTAATTAAAGTGCGGAGCACCCGAATTCGAGCCAAATCCATCTGAGCAAATTGGAAATAGGCCGAAAGCGTTCTTTCGTAATTTGTAAAAAAACTCGAAATTAAGCCTAAAATTTGAAATTCGGAATTCGGGCTAAACAAAAAAAATCCTTTACTTGACACGCAAAAAACTTTATATTTAAAGCATTATGTTTATTGATAAAGTATTAACCGTATTGTTTGGTTCCCAGAATGAAAGGGATGTAAAAAAACTTAGACCGCTTGTTGCCGCGGTGAACGCAAAAGAAGATTGGGCAAAATCTCTTTCTGCTGAAGATTTTCCGAAACAAACTAAAGAATTTAAAGAACGTCTTGAAAAAGGCGAGACTCTTGACGATATTCTTCCAGAAGCCTTCGCGCTTGCCAGGGAAGCCGCTTTCCGCGTTCTTGGAGAAAGAGCCTATGATGTTCAGATTATGGGTTCGCTGGTTCTTCATTCAGGGCGGATTACAGAAATGAAGACCGGTGAAGGAAAAACGCTTATGTGCGTTCCTGCGGTTTATCTTAATTCGCTTACAGGAAAGGGCGTTCATGTTGTTACGGTAAACGACTATCTTGCTGAGCGTGACTCCAACTGGATGCGTCCGGTTTATGCTTATCTGGGGCAGACCGTAGGTTCAATACTTTCTGACATGGACAATGACGCTCGTAAAATTGCATACAATTGCGATATTACTTACGGAACAAATAATGAATTCGGCTTTGATTACCTCAGGGACAATATGCAGGTCGAGCTGGAGCGAAAAGTTCAGCGCGGCTTTAATTTCTGCGTAGTCGATGAGATTGACTCCATCCTTATTGACGAGGCGCGCACACCGCTTATTATTTCCGGACGCGGCGAGGATGACACCTACAAATACCATGAGGTCGATAAATACGTGGGTGAGCTTACAGAGGTTGAAAAAGATCCGAAAACCGATGATTACCCTGATGAAGTCGATATGGAGCCGGAACAGCGCAAGCTTATTAAGGGCGACTATAAGGTTGATGAAAAATCAAAGAGAATTTCGTTCACGGACAAGGGAATTGCCCATATTGACGAGATTCTTCATAAGCATAATCTCATTCCTGCCGACGCGAAGGTTGTTGACGAGGAATATTTTGAATATGTTCATTATTTTACACAGGCAGTAAGGGCGCATGTCCTTTATCACAATGATGTGGACTATCTTGTCCGCGATGGTCAGGTTCAGATTGTTGATGAATTTACCGGCCGCGTTCTTGAGGGCCGCCGCTATGGTGACGGGCTTCATCAGGCGATTGAGGCAAAGGAACATCTTAAGATTGCCCAGAGAAACAGAACTCTCGCGACAATTACTTTCCAGAATTTCTTCCGTATGTATGCAAAACTTTCCGGAATGACTGGTACGGCTGCGACCGAAGCCGTTGAATTCAACAAAATTTATCATCTTGACGTTGTTGCGATTCCTACAAACCGTCCTGTTGCGCGTATTGATGAAAATGATGAGGTTTATCTAAATGAGCAGGATAAATGGGAGGCAATCTGCAGGGAAGTGCAGGCGGCTCATGCGAAAGGCCAGCCTGTAATTGTCGGTACGGTTTCTGTTGAAAAATCCGAGCTGCTTTCTGCTCTTTTGACTAAGAAGGGTATTCGCCACGAAGTGTTAAATGCAAAAAATCATGCGCGCGAAGCAATGATTATTGCCGAAGCCGGTGCAAAAGGCGCTGTTACAATTGCGACAAACATGGCGGGACGCGGTACTGATATTAAGCTTGGCGGAAATCCTGAATACCGCGCAAGAAAACGCGCTGGAACGAACGCCTCGGAAGAACAGTATGAGGCTGCATATAAAATTGAAAAGGAAAACTGGCTTAAAGAAAACGAAGAAGTTAAAAAAGCCGGCGGTCTGTATGTTATTGGTTCTGAAAGGCATGAGTCGCGCCGTATAGACAATCAGCTTCGTGGTCGTTCCGGACGACAGGGAGATCCTGGACGTTCTAAATTCTTTATTTCAATGGATGATGATTTAATGCGCCTTTTTGGTGGTGACCGGATGAAGGTTATGATGCAGAGAATCGGAATGGAACCTGGAGAACCGATTAATCATCCATGGCTTAACAAAGGAATCGCAAAGGCCCAGCAGAAAGTCGAGGACAGAAACTTTGAAATCCGAAAGCACCTGCTTGATTATGACGATGTGCTTAATGAGCAGAGAAATGTTATCTATGAGCAGAGAGACTCAATCCTTGCGGATAAGGACCTTGCCCAGCGCGTTCTGAACAATGCCGATGCAATGGTTGAAAACCTTTTCTACAATTACGAGCATGCGCATGGCAAAAAGGATGAGGTTAGAAAGCAGCTTGTTGATGACGTTTCCAATTATTTTGGAATTTCCCTTGGGGAAAAGATTTCTCAGGAAGCGGTTATTGCCGCTCTGCAGAATGATATTACAGAAAAGGAAACTCTGGTCGGAAAAGAAAACCTTAATATGTTTATCCGCTTTCAGTATGTGCAGATAATTGACAAAAAATGGCTGGATCAGCTGGAGGCCCTGGAGGCATTAAGGGAAGCGGTTGGACTTCGTTCTTATGGCTCAAAGAACCCTCTTACGGAATACAAGCTTGACGGTTTTAATATGTTCGATGAAATGCTGGATTCCATAAGAAATCTTGTAATGTCAAGGGTATTTAAAGTGCGCATACAGCTTTCTCCTGAGGCGCTGGAGGCTAGAAGAAGGGCGGCTATGCAGGCTCAGCGCAATATGAATGCGCAGCATTCCGAGGCGGAAAATATTACACAGCAAGCCAGGCCGGTTTCTTCAATGAACGGCGCATTGGCCAGACGTCAGGCTGGAAGCAGCATAACGGCTCAGCATACTCAGGGGCAGTTTGTTACCGTAAGGAGAACTTCTCCAAAAATCGGGCGAAATGATCCGTGTCCGTGCGGAAGTGGCAAAAAGTATAAAAATTGCTGTGGAAGAAATGCTTAGAAAAAAAAATCTCTGTCTGTTTTTTGCATTTGTTTCTATTTTTTTTGCTTCTTGCGGAAGGTCGAACAAGGTTCTTTCTGTTTCTGAAAACGAGCTTTTTTCACTGGACTATGGCAATTTTGCAGAACAGATAAATATTTTTAAATTAAGGGAAAGCGGCCAGGTTTCTTCTTCATTGTATATGAGGGATGGTTTTTTCTATATCGTGAATGGCGATGCCGGAAAAATTATGTCGCTGAATTCTTATGGCGACTTGCTTTCTCTTTTTTATAGCGAAGATTTTTATGCGCAGGCAAAGTTTTCTTCCATTGTAAATACAGACTCTGGAATCTGGAAACCTGTTTCGTATCCTTTTTCTCTTACCGGAAAAATTGCCGTTGACTCAAGAAAATATATTTATGCCGTTGGAACTGTACCAAGGGAGCGCAACGAGCAGGATGTGTCGCAGAGCCTTCTTTACAGCCAGGTTGTTCTTAGAATTTCAAGCGATGGAAAAGAAATTGATTATCTTGGCCAGCAGGGGCCTAGCGGAACGCCTTTTCCTGATATAAAAAATATTTACACAACCGAAAATAACGAAATCGTTGTGGTTTCTTCAAACAACGACGGACTTGCGGCATACTGGTTCGCTTCATCCGGATTCTTGAAATATCGGATTCCTGTAGGCGTCAAGGTTGTTCCAGTCATTACACCGGAGTCTGTGAACGTAAATGCCGAGCAGTCCGACCTTTTTGTTACGGTTGAAAATGTTGTTCCCGACTGCTATGCGGAACGGCTTTATGTCAAAGTTGATTATTATTTTTCTCATATTGACGAAGAGTCTAAAACACAGTCTGGAATTGATTACGTAAAGAGTTCTGTGTATCCGCTTGACATTGCGACTGGGAAATTCGGCGAGGCTCTGAACATTCCGGCGTATGAAGAGTCTGTTACGGAGGATTTTTCAAAACTTACGTACAAGCTGCCTTATGATTTCCTTGGAGTTACAAAAAATACCTGGATGTATTTTATCATTACTACGGAAAATGGTTTTAATGTGATGATGCTTCAGCCGGGAACACAGAATGTCATGAAGCGAAACATTGAGATAAATCACAAGAATACACTTTACTATTCGCTGTCGCTTTCTGATGAAGGAATTATTTCAGCCCTTCTTTGTGAAAAGGAAAAGGCCAGGCTTGTCTGGTGGCGCACGGATTCCCTACTGGATACAATGTTTAAATAATTCATGGCATTTGCTGCCGGAAGGTTGACTATGGATTTTGATAAAATTGATGAAGGTTATGCCGATGGCGAAAAGCCTTTGCACTTTTATTACAACCGCGAAGAACGCATAAAAAACGCGCCTAAAATCGTTCAGGATTTTTATGCTGGAAAAGTAAATCAGTTTACGCGGAATCCCATAAAAATTCTTTTAAAAAATCCGCTTAACCGCACAATGCTTATCTTTCTTCTTCTTTTCTGCGCTTTTGCCTATTTTATGTCTTATCAGGCTAATAAAAATAAGCTGAGAATTGGGGAAACCTACGGAAACCTTACGGCGTTTTCTTATTCGGAAGAAATTTATGTAACTTTCAAGGCGGAAAAAATTTCTGAAAAACTAAGGAAATCCGGAAAATTTACACCAGTTCCATTGACGGTAGTCTTTAAGGCTGTTGATTCATCAGGAACGATAGTCCATGTTTCGGAGCTTTCTGATTCTTATGACGGCAACGAGCTTTTTATACGGACACAATTCAAGGATTATGATATAATGTCAGTTGATGCGGATGTTACGCTTGGCAACGAGAATAAAAATTTTTCAGCAGGCATATTAAAGCGCTAAAAGGGGATTTATGATACAGTTTTATTTTTTGTCAGTTTTTTTAAATCTTTTTGTTGGATTTATACTCTTTTTTGGAAAATCTTCGGAACAGGAACAGCAGAGCCCTTCTCCAGATGTAAAACTTGACCCGGATGATGATATTTCTTTTCTTGATACCGATTACCGCGGTGTAAAACTTCCGCACCAGAAAAAGACAGTGAACGGAATGTTTTCAAAGAACTCAGTTTTGAACGACAGGTTGTTCCAGCTTGTAATAGGAGTTCTTTCTGTTATTGTCGCCGCGCTTAAAATTCTTTCCCCGGTGAATGGAATTCCATTTTTAGGAGACCTTTTGCCTGCTATGGCAGGGCTTTTAGGCGGCGCGGCGATGCTCTTTGAATATTATGTTGAAAACAGTTCTGCAAACCTTGAGCTGCCAGCTTTTTTTCAGAATGTGTTTGTTGAGCATAAAAAATATATTGGTGTTGCCTGTATGGTCGCCGCCGTTGTTCATTTTATAATTCCGGGAGTTCTTTTTCTTTAAATGAGTAGTTCTATTGCGTGCATTGTCTATAAAAACGGAAAGATTCTTATTGCCCATCGAATTCCTAAGGGCGACATGGGAAACCGCTGGGAATTTCCTGGCGGTAAGCTTGATGCCGGCGAAGACGACAAGACGGCAATTATCCGGGAAATGGGCGAGGAATTCGGTGTAAAGGCTGTTCCGGGTGAAAAAATCGCATCATGTTCGTTCGTTCACAAGGGAAAAGAATGTTTTTTGAACGCCTATCTTGTCCAGTTGGAGCACGACGGGCTTGAAAAACCGTTCGTTCTTACGGAGCATACAGAGTATAAATGGGTTTTTCCGCGCGAGATTGAAAGTTTGAATTTTGTGGATTCAGATTTGAAAATTTATCCTGAAGTATTACATTTTTTGGAAAAATAAATGCGCAGTTTTCTACCGCTTCCTTTAAAAATTTCATTTATTTTATTTTGGGTTCTTTTTTCCACAGTTTCCTGTTCAGAAAAAAAACAAATTGTTTTTGACAGTTCAGAGCCTCTGGCCCTTGCTCCTGATGTCCAGTGGGCAGTTGTTGTTGAGCCGTATGCGGCTTTTAGAAAAACAACTGACTGGGCGGGCGAAATAAACGGCCACTGCAGAAAAGGTGATATACTTCAGATAAAAGGAAACGCTGTTTTTAATAATTCTGAAAACTGGTATTATTTTGATGAAGGCTGGCTTCCGGTTTCTGTTCTTGATATTTATTCAAACCGGTACAAGGCGGAGTCTGCCGCAGGATTGTTAAAATAATGGCGTTTATAATTGCAGAAATCGGTACAAGCCACGAAGGTTCTCTGGAAAAAGCAAAGACTCTTGTAGACCTGGCAGTTGATTCCGGCGCGGATGCGGTAAAATTCCAGTGGGTATATGCAGACGAAATTCTTCACCCGGAAACAGGATTTGTTCAGCTTCCTTCCGGAAACATACGGCTTTATGACCGTTTTAAGCAGCTTGAATGCGCGCCGTCTTTTTATCTTGAGATGCTCGGATATGCCCATTCAAAAAATGTGAAATTTGTGTGCTCTCCGTTCGGGCTGAAAAGCCTTTCTGAACTTTTAGAAATAAATCCTGATTATGTAAAAATCGCTTCTCCGGAACTGAACCATTTTCCTATGCTGGAGGCGCTCGCAAAATACCGCGCGGATCAGAAAAAAAAGTCAGAAATCCCTGTTCCTGTAATTGTTTCCAGCGGAGTCTCAAAATTAAAGGACATTGAGAATGCTCTTTCTATCCTTGGAACAGAAAAAGTTTCCCTTTTGCACTGTATTACAAGCTATCCCGCTCCGGAGTCTGAATATAATTTAAAACTTGTCGCCAACTTGAAGAGTATTTTTGGTGTTGAAACCGGTGTAAGCGATCACAGTCTTGACCCGGTTCTTGTTCCGGTTCTTTCTGTTGTGTGCGGCGGAACTGTAATTGAAAAGCACATAACTTTAAGCCGGAAAACAAGCGGACTCGACGATCCTGTCGCACTTGAAGGCGAGCAGTTCGCACTTATGGTGCATGCCGTGCGCCAGACGGAGGCGCTTTTTAAGCGTTACGGAAAAGACCGCGGCTGGGAAATTGCTTTTTCGCAGCTGAAAGAATCCTTTGAAGGGGAAAAAATTCTTTCAGTTCTGGGGAGCGGAATAAAAAAACTTGCTCCGGCGGAAGAAAAAAATTACGGACGAACAAACCGTTCCCTTCATTTTATGCGCTCATTAAAAAAAGGAGAAAAAGTCCTGCTTTCTGATATTGGCGTGCTGAGGACTGAAAAAATTCTCTCGCCCGGAATTTCTCCTGAATTCTTAAATCTTGCCGCAGGCTCGGTTCTTGCGCGTGATGTTCAGAATGGAGCTGGTGTTCAGTTTGAGGATTTTATAGAGAAAAGTCGCTGACCTTTGGCTTTAGAAAAAATTATTTTCTTACGGCTTTAAAAATCAGCATCATGCCTGTTATAGTTAAATCTTTGTCTATAAAATTAATACATTTTGTAATCGGCTGGAGCATGCTGTTAAGTCCGCCGGTTGCAATTACTTTAATGTCTTCTTTTTTTGTCATGCTTTCTTTTGAAATATCTGTTTTCATCCTGCTGACCATCGATTCAACAAGACCCTTGTATCCTAGAAAAATCCCGGATTGAATTGCCCATACAGTGTTTTTTCCAAGGCTTGATTCCGGAACTTCCATAGGAACGCAGGGAAGCTGCGCCGTATTCTTGAAAAGTGAATTTATCGCGGTTCCCAGTCCGGGCGCAATGGCGATTCCCGCTATGTTTCCTTCGCAATCAACTGCCGTAAAGGAAAGGGCGGTTCCAAAATCAATTACAATCGCCGGAACTTTATATTTTTCCCAGGCGGCAACGGCGTCGCAGAGCAAATCTGTCCCGATTTCGTGGGTTGCGGTTTCAGGTATTTTAACAGGAAGCTCAGGAAAAATTTCCGGTCCGATTACAAGCGGCTTTTTTTTGCAGAAATGCTGTGTTACTATGATAAATGGTCCTATCAGCGCCGGCACAACGGAACTTATTACAGCATCGTCAATTCCGGAAAAATCGATTCCGGCGTCAATAAAAAGCGGGCGCAGCGCAGAAAAATATTCATCTCCGGTTCGTTTTGGATCTGTAGAAAGACGCCACTGGTGTGTAATTGTTTCGCCATCAATAAGCGCGGCTTTTATATTCGTGTTTCCAATATCAAATGCAAGAATCATAATATCTTATATTTTATTGATTTTATTGTATCTTGCAAGTTTTTTGTGATAATATACTGAATATGAGCGATTTAATTCAACCTAGAGTTCTAAAAGGCTTCCGTGATTTTTTGCCGGAAGCAGAGATTGGAAGAACAAACCTTACAGAAAAAATTACACAAGTTTACAGATCTTTTGGATTTGTTCCTATTGATACGCCGGTTCTTGAATACACAGAAATTCTTTTAAGAAAAAGTAACGGCGAGACAGAAAAGCAGGTTTTCCGCTTTGAAGACAATGGCGGACGCGACGTTGCCCTGCGTTTTGACCTTACAGTTCCTTTTGCGCGTTTTACGGCAGAACATAAAAATGAGCTTTATTTTCCGTTCAAGCGTTACCATATAGCAAAAGTATGGCGCGGAGAAAAACCACAGGCCGGCCGTTACCGCGAATTTGTGCAGTGCGATATTGATACAGTCGGTTCAGACAGCGCGGCATCCGATTTTGAGATTCTGAATGTGATGAAAGCGGCATTGAACGGAATTGGCGTTGAAAATATTACGATTCATGTGAACCACCGCGGAATTTTTAACCGTTTTCTTGCGAGTCTTGGCGTAAGCGAAAAAAGCGAGGATATTCTTCGTTCTGTTGATAAGCTTGCGAAAGTCGGAGAAGAGGAAGTCTTAAAAGAGCTGAATGAATTTACCGGCGATGAAAAAAAGGCTGAAAAAATAATTGAATACATTTCCGCCAAAGGCTCGTTTGAAGAAATTCTTTCAAAAATAGAAACTCTTGCAGGCGGCGCGGATTCAGACACTCAGCGTATGCGCGGCATCTATGAGATGATGAAAGCCGCAGGAATAGAGAAAACTTATGTCCTTGACCCTAGCATTACGCGCGGACTCGACTATTACACAGGCGTTGTCTACGAAACTTTCCTGAACGACCTTCCTTCTATCGGTTCAGTTTGTTCGGGCGGCCGCTATGACAATCTTGCCGGACTTTATATGAAGGAAAAAGTTCCAGGAGTCGGCACTTCAATCGGAATCGACAGGCTTATTGCCGGACTTGAGCAGCTTGGCGTTTTTAAATCTGCCGGAAGCTATCTTGACGCGGAAATTTATTGCCTTGACGAAAACAATTCAATTTATTACCAGAAAGTTGCGTCAAACCTCCGCTCTTTTGGAATAAATGTGGAAGTTTTTCCTGAAGCTAAAAAAATGGCGCAGCAGTACGCCGTTACAACTGCAAAAGGCGTAAAATGGGGAATCATGCTTGGCGAGGATGAGATAAAATCTGGAACAATTTCCCTGAAAAATCTTTTAACCCGGGAAATTTCATCCGGACTTACGGCGGAAAAAGCCGCTGAAATAATCAAGGCCGCAAGAGTTTAATAAGATGAATGGCAAATTTTGGGAAAAGGAATAAAACCGAGGATGCGTATGGAAATCTCAGAGACAAATCTTATTGAAAAAGCGATGGAAATGCTGAAATTTTCTTACGCACCGTATTCGAACTTTTTTGTTGGAGCCGCGCTGCTTTCAAAAAGTGGAAAAATATACGGCGGCTGCAACATTGAAAATGCTGCGTATGGACCTAGCAATTGCGCTGAACGGACAGCAATCTTCAAGGCGGTAAGCGAAGGTGTAAAAGATTTTGAGGCAATCTGCATTGTCGGCGGAAAAAACGGCAAGGTTAAAGATTTTTGTCCGCCGTGTGGAGTCTGCCGTCAGGTTTTGCGCGAATTCTGCGCGCCGGATTTTAAGATTATTCTTGCAAAATCCGTATCCGAATTCAAAATCTTTACTTTGGCGGAACTTCTTCCGGAAAGTTTCTCGCTTTAAAAATAGGGGAGAATCTTATGAAAATTCCAGAAAACATTGAAGTAAACGGAAAAAACTTTTCAATAAAAAAACTTTTGGGCAAAGGCAAGGGCGGCTATTCATATCTTGCGGAAAAAGACGGAAAAAATTATACGCTGAAGCAGATTCATCACGAGCCCTGCGACTATTTTCAGTTTGGAAACAAGATTGAGGCAGAATCCAGGGATTATCAGCGTCTTTTGGAAGCCGGCATAAACATTCCAAAATTGTACGAAATTGATTTTGAAAAAGAAATTGTGCTTAAAGAATTCATAGACGGCGAGGATATTGTCTCCCTTGTAAAAAACAACCGGATGAAGGACGAATATCTTTCGCAAGCCCGCGAAATAGCAAAAAAAATCAATGAAAAAGGCTTGAACCTTGACTATTATCCTACGAATTTTATAGTTCAAGATGAAAAACTCTTTTATATTGACTACGAGTGCAGCGGGTATTCCGACGAATGGAACTTTGAAAACTGGGGCAAAAAATACTGGAGCCGTACAGAGGATTTTGAGAATGCGTTTTGCCGGAATGAATAATCCGCGCGCGCAATAACTTCAATCAAGATTTTTTCATAAGGTTCTGCGCTTGTCATTAAGCGTTCTGGAATCGCAACGTAAAAAAATATAAATCAACAGGAAGCTGAAAAATGAATATCAGGCTTGCAACAGAAAACGACGCTGAATCTCTGCTTGAAATCTACGCGCCTTACGTGGAAGAAACGGCAATCACATTTGAGTATGCAGTTCCAACCGCAGATGAATTCCGCGGCAGAATCCGCGAAACCTTAAAAAAATATCCGTATTACGTTGCGGAATCAGACGGAAAAATCGCCGGCTATGCTTATGCAGGCCGCTTCAAGGAACGGAATGCCTACGACTGGGCGGTAGAAACTTCAATTTACGTCAAAAAAAATCTTCGCCGCGCAGGAATCGGTTCTGCGCTGTTAAAGCGGCTTGAGTCAACGCTCGCAAGACAAAATATTTTAAACGCCAACGCCTGCATCGCCCAGACAGACGGACCGGACGAGCATCTTACAAACGCAAGCATATATTTTCACGAAAAAGAAGGTTACCGCATGGCAGGAAAATTCCACGACTGCGGCTATAAATTCAACCGCTGGTACAATATGGTCTGGATGGAAAAAATGCTCGGCAGGCACAGGCAAAATCAGCCGCCGTTCATACCGTTCCAGGAACTGAAAAAAATAACAGAAATAATCACAGAGGAAATATGTCTTTTATAAAAAATCCGGAAAAAACATCTGCTCGCTGTTTTGCAATAATCGAAAAAGAATGTATCCTTCACTCCGACGGCTCGGAGCTTAATTTTAGCGATTTGCTGGAGTTTAAGCGACGCTATCCAGATGCGTATTTTATAGAAGAAACTGAAATAAATAAGGAAGGCGGACAACCGCCTTACGCCTCAAACTCAACATCCGTTTCGTTTTCGTCTATCCACCGTGCGGGGGCTGCCGCCCCTGCAACGCCCCCGCTTGAATTCTGCGCAATTTCTATTCCTTCAAAAGAACTGGTTACCGCGGAATATTCATTTCATACGCTGCGCCAGTATTTCGCCGCAAACGAAGAGTTAAAAAGCGCTCCTTTGTTCCGCGCAAAGAATATTCTGGAATGGCTGAAGAACACAAAGTATTGTTCCTCATGTTCACAAGAGCTGAAGTTTCACAGTAAACTTTCCGCGCTGGAATGTCCTTCCTGCAAGAAGATATATTTTCCGCGGATTGAACCCTGTGTAATAATCGCAATCCGCAATCCCGAAGGAAAAGTTCTTTTAGCCCGCCACGCAAACAGAAACACTTCAATGCATGCCTGCATCGCAGGTTTTTTGGAGGCAGGGGAATCCGCGGAGCAGGCCTGCCGCAGGGAAATATTTGAAGAAACCGGACTTAGGATAAAAAATCTGGTTTACCACGGAAGCCAGAGCTGGCCGTTTCCAGACCAGCTTATGCTGGGCTTTACCGCCGAATACGAAAGCGGCGAGCTGAAGCTCCAGAAAGAAGAAATCTCCGACGCCGCCTGGTTCGACCCCGAAAACTGCCCCGACAGCCCGCCACCCGGCTCAATCGCATATAAGTTGATTCATAATCTTTTCTGACATTTATTATATTTTTAACTGCCTATGGAATGTTTTGTAAGTTGAAGGCTATATAAAAACAAATAAAAAATCCCGCTGGAAACAAAAAAATTTTTGAACCAGCGGGATTTTTGCAAATTATCAGTTTTTCAAGCTATTAAGCCTGGCCTGCTGAGCCGAATGCCTTGCAGAGGTCGATTACTTTTGCTGTGATTGCATCGAAGCCTGGTTTAAGGAGTTTGCGAGGATCGTATCCTTTTCCTTCCTTGTCTTTTCCGTCTTCAATGTATTTGCGTGTCGCAGCGGCAAATTCAAGCTGGAGCTCTGTGTTGATGTTTACTTTAGAAACTCCGTTTTCAACGGCTCTTTTTACCTGGTCAAAAGGAATTCCTGAGCCGCCATGAAGTACGAGCGGTTTTCCTGCTACCACGGCATTGATTTTTTCAAGCTGGTCAAAGTTCAAGCCTTTCCAGTTTGCTGGATAAACACCGTGGATGTTGCCAATTCCGCAGGCAAGGAAATCTACGCCAAGAGCGGCGATTTTTTTACATTCTTCTGGATCTGCAAGTTCACCGTTAGAAGCAACGCCATCCTCAACACCGCCGATTCCGCCGACTTCGCATTCAACAGACATTCCTTTTGCGTGTGCAAGCTCAATGATTTCCTTTGATTTTGCAACGTTTTCGTCAAAGCCAAAGTGTGAACCGTCGAACATTACAGAAGTGAATCCAGCTTCAATAACTTTTTTAGCACCTTCGTAAGTTCCGTGGTCAAGGTGAAGCGCTACAGGAACTGTGATTCCCATAGATTCGTAAAGATCTTTTACAAGATTTACAACAGTCTTGTAGCCGCCCATATATTTTGCCGCGCCTTCTGAAACCTGGATGATTGCAGGTGATTTTGCTTCCTGGATACCGGCAAGAATAGATTTTGTCCATTCAAGGTTATTTGTGTTGAATGCAGGAATTGCATAATGTCCGGCATGTGCCTTTTTTACCATTTCTACAGCAGAAACTAAAGCCATTTTATGACCTCCAAAAATATTTCGTTAATCGTATAACTCATGACCTTACACGATTTTTCGGAACTCCCGAAAGACTTCCGAATCAGACATATACTATCATAATTCAATATTATTGAAAATACTTAAAAATCGCTTGCAGTTTATTTGACAAATAGGAATACTGTAAATATAATTGTAATGACTCATCAAGAATTGATTTCTTAATTTTTGAAGAAGTAAAAATTGTAACCATTAAAGATATTTATTCCGATAATATTGAAGAAACATTCCATTTTCGGAATGTAATATGGTATAAGGAGTTTTACATGAAAAAGGGCTTTAGAGTCTTTGTAAATCTTGCACTGCTTTTTGCGCTTTGCATTCCGGCATTCAGTCAGCCAAACTCAAAAAGTGTTGAGACATTTTCTATTGATAACTTTGACACGGAAAAGGAGTGGTCTTGGACGGTAAATGCCAGCCGTTTTGTTGCTGAAGGATATCCAAAGTTTGGTTATTTCAACGGCATTCCTAATTCTTTGAAACCATTTCAGCCTGCTGATGTTGAGCCAAAGGTTTTTGGCATAAACGTGGCTTTCAACAGAAAAGGCGATAACTGGCTTGAAGTTATTCCAATGAAAGACGGAAAAACTTATGAACCGCCGTTTGTCGGAAATGTTGATCATCTTGATTTCTGGGTTTGGGGCGCAAATTATCTTTACTATCTTGAAGTTATGATTCGTGATGCGGAAGGCCGGGTTCATGTTCTTCCTGCATGCAATACGCGTTTCAACGGCTGGAAAAACGTTATTGTAAAGATTCCTGGCTGGATTTCTCAGCGTTCAAGGCTTCGTTCCGGTCCAAGAAATCTTTCCTTTGTCGGATTCAGAATCAGGTCGGACGCCGCTGAATACGTTGATGACTTTACGATTTATTTCGACAACTTAAAGTATATGTCTAATTCCCTGTCATTCATTTATGATGGTTATGAATTGAAGGATCAGGATTTCAGCGGTGCTGAGACAGGTACAAACGCTGCTGATTCCGGCTCTTCATCAACTTCTTCTTCGGAGGCTAAATAATAATGAAAAAGTTTCTTTTGTCAGTTTTAGTTGCAGCCGCTGCGTGCGCGGTTTTTGCTCAGAATAGTCTTGTTGAAGAACCTAATCCGGAAACTGTAGGCAATGATTCTGCCATGCAGGCTTTGCGCGAAGTTTCGCTTGATAAATTTGAACGCGACGGTTCATGGTTTGTTCATATGTCGCCTGATTACGGCGTTATTTCCGCGCGCAATTTTGAAGGTTCTCCAGCGATGAAAGAGCCTTTGAAGGGCGAGGAAGAAGCTGTGGACACACAGGTTCTTGGCGTTAAGGTTGAATTTTTTCGCCGCGGTGTGAATTCTTTCTATGTCAATGCGCAGAGGCCGATTGCAATTGAAGGCGTTACAAAAACTGTTTCTGTATGGGTTTGCGGACGCAATCAGGGACACGATATGTTTCTTCTGGTTGAAGATTATTTTGGCCGCAACTACGAGCTTTACATGGGTAATCTTGGCTTTTCCGGCTGGAAAAAGCTTACTTGCGTAGTTCCTCCTAGTCCGGACAGTGAGCATGGAATCGTTCAGCGCAGCGCATACTATGGCAATAAGCCTGGTCTTCGCATAATTGGTTTCCGCGTTGACTGCAACCCTATGCTTGCCCGCGGAACATATTATATGTATCTTGATGACCTTCGATGTGTAACAGATCTTTATGATTTGGAAAATCAGGACATTGATGATATGTCTGATGCCTGGTAATTAAAAAAAAACTGTTATGTACGGCAGCCTTCGGTTTTGAAGGCTGTCTTTTTTTTTGTCGTGATTCAGGTTCTTGCGCTGCTCTGTTATTTTTTATATTTTTCTGAAATTTTATAAAATTTTGTGCGGCCCTCTGTTTTTGTCTGTTCAAAAATATTCATTCGCACAAAAAGCCATGCCATAAGATTTGCGTAGGCATAGGCGTTTTTTGGTCTTGCGCTGTCAGTTTTCAGCAGGGCGGAAATATCTTTTGAGCAGAACTCTTCGGAAAGCCCTTCGGGAAGCAACGCAAGGTAATCCTTTGCTTCTGAGAAAATTTTTGTTCCGGTTATTTCTTCCAGCTTTTTGTCTGCTTTCTGCCAGTTTTTTTTAAATCTTCTGCGTCCGTTTTCTGACTGTTCTGGATTTTCTGTCTCTGTCCTTAGTTCCGTGGTTTTTGTAAATACCGCTTTTAGCGTAAAATTTTCTTCAAGCAAAACCGGATATATTCCGGTAAGTTCCCTTAGCATTGTGTATTCGTTCTGTTTTTTGGGACTTTTGTGTTTTTTTAATAAAGTTCCGTCTTTTGAATGTGTTTCTATTGTTTTTGATTCGATTACCGGATGGATAACCGTGCATTTTCTTCCTTTTGAAAGCGCGTCCTGAATTTTCCTAAGGAGTTTTCCCAGGTTCTGAGTCTGAATCTCTATTACGTTTCCTTCTCTTGTGAGTATGTCGTAAATGTGTCCGTCTTTTTCAACTTCTGTTCTTGAGCCTTCTTCAAGCGCGTAAAGTTCCTTTAGAGTCCTGTGAAGGCTGCTTTCTTTGTAAGTGTTTATCATTTTTTGGTTCTTTTGTTCTTACTATACGAATATGTGGAAAAATATACTTAAACTTAAAACTTTTTGCAATTATCGGCTGTTTTTTCAATTGACTTTATGAATTTGTTGATTAAAATGGTATTTAAGTGGGAAAAAGTAGTAAAAAGTGGAAGAAAATGGCATGAAACTTCTTACAGGTGAATATAGAAATACGCTTGATGAAAAAGGGCGGATTATGTTTCCTTCAAAATTGCGTGCCGGAATTTCTTCAGATGTCATGATTGTTACAAAGGCAATCGAACGGTGTTTGTGGCTTTTTACAACGGATGAATGGGAGAATATGTCTTCAAAGCTTATGGCGAACGCTTCTCCTTTCAGTGAGCAGAACAGGATTATCATGCGGCGTTTTATCGCGCCTGCTCAAGAAATTGAGTTTGACAAATCCGGTCGTCTTTCTATCCCGCAGAGTTTAAGGGAGTATGCCTCTCTTTCAAAAGACTGTGTTTTTCTTGGCGAGCAGAAATTTATTGAGCTTTGGGATGCCCAGTCTTATGAAAAATATATGGCAGAAACTGAAGATAAACTTCTGGAAGCAAGCGAGCAGTTTAAGGACATAAGCTTCTAGATTTTTAATTTTTTTTTCGGGAGATAAAAGTGGAAATCGTTCATACTCCGGTTTTGTTAAAGCCTTGCCTTGAATATCTTAGTCCTATAGGCGAGCCTTACGAAAAATCAGCTTGGATGGTTGACTCTACTTTGGGGGAAGGCGGACATTCAAATGCTTTTCTTTCAAATTTTCCTTCTTTAAATGTTATTGGCATTGATGCAGATTCTGTTATTCAGGCACGCGCCAAAGAAAGGCTTAAGCCATATGGAAACAGAATGCATTTTTATAATGGCTGGTTCAACGATTTTTATGCGTCGTATCCGGCTGAATTTCCGAAACCGGATTTAATCCTTTTTGACTTGGGAATTTCTGTGTTTCATTACGAGCGCAGCGGGCGCGGTTTTTCTTTCAGGTATGACGAGCCTCTTGATATGCGCCTTGATCCGGATTCTGAGAAAGAGTCGGCGGCGGATATTGTAAACGGCATGAACGAAGAGGAGCTCGCGAACCTTATTTATCTTTATGGTGAGGAAAAACTTAGCCGCAGAATTGCTCGTGCGGTTGTGGAAGCAAGGAATGGTGGCAAGATTGAATCTTCTAAGGTGCTTGCTGAAGTGATTTTTAATGCTGTGCCGGCGAATTACCGTTATGGGCAGATTCATCCGGCTACAAGAACTTTTCAGGCGTTAAGAATCGCAGTGAACAGCGAGCTTCGCCATATTCCTGATGCTTTGCACAATGCTTTCAATGCTCTGAATACCGGCGGAAAACTCGGTGTAATAACGTTCCATTCGCTGGAAGACCGCATTGTAAAGAATTATTTTAGAAATTTAGGTAAAAAATGCGTCTGTCCGCCGGAAGTTTCAACCTGCCGCTGCGGCGGAGTTCCATGCGCGGAGATTCTTACCCGGAAGCCTGTCGGACCTGACGAAAATGAGATAAGGGAGAATTCTCCTTCCCGCAGCGCAAAGCTTCGTGTCGTAAGAAAACTTCGCGACGCGACAAAATATCATCTCTGGGGAGTGGAAGGTTACTGATGAATAGTTATATTAAAAGTGTTTTTTATAAAATCGGCGTATGCGCGCTTGCCGTTTCAGTTCCTCTGCTCCTGATTGCCTATGCGGCTCAGACCAGAAGATATGCGGAGCTTTCCCGCGAGATTGCCAGTCTTGAGCAGAAGCAGGAACGCCTTATTGAACAGAATAAAAAACTTGTAAGCGATATCAGCTTGCTTTCAAATACGGACAGAATTGAAAAAATTGCTTCTGAAGAGCTTGGAATGCACAAGGCGGAAACTGAAGATATTGTCCGCGTTGAAATGAATGCTTCAAGGAAATAGGAGAGTGCGGATGTCTTTGCTGAATTTGAATGAAATTTTGTCCTCTGTAAACGGAAAATTTGTCGGAAACAAGAATAATATGTCTAAATTCGGGTTTTCCTCAGTAACAACGGACAGCCGCGGTGTCTGCAAGGGAAGTCTGTTTGTTCCGCTTATCGGGCAGGTGCAGGATGGGCATAAATATATTCCTTCTGCAATAGAAAAAGGCGCTTCTGTGATTTTTGTGGCGGAAAAAGAATATAATTCAGATTCTGAAAAATACAATTCCATTTCTGAAAATAATGAAAATGTTTCATTTATTGTGGTGCGTGATACTTTAAAGGCGCTTCAGGATGCCGCCGCCGCTTACGTTGAAAAATTTCCTTCACTTATAAAAGTCGGAATTACAGGTTCAAGCGGAAAGACCACAACAAAAGAGATGGTTGTTTCTGTTTTAAAGCAAAAATACAATGTTGTGTATACGCAGGGAAATTTTAATTCTGAGACCGGACTTCCTCTTTCAGTTTTTAACATACGCCCTGAGCATGAAGTCGGAGTTTTTGAGCTTGGAATGAACCGCAGGAATGAGATTGGCGAAATTGCCGCTGTCCTTAAGCCAAAATACGCTCTGATTACAAATATTGGAACTGCCCACATTGGAATTCTGGGCAGCCGAAAAAATATTGCGGTTGAAAAACGTAAAATTTTCAAATATCTTCCGCAGGATGGAGTTGCGTTTATTCCGGCGGAAGATGATTTTTCTGAATTCCTTGCTGAAAATGTGCGCTCATCCGTTGCTTATTACGGAGATTCTGTTCCTGAGCAGGAATCCGGCGCAAGGTATCTCTCTGATTTGGGGCTTGATGGGACTGAATTTTCGCTGGACGGAATAAAAATCCACCTTAAAAATCCGGGAATCTACAATTACAGGAATGCGCTTGGAGCATGCGCGGTTGGAAAAACTCTTGGACTTTCTGCCGGACAGATTAAAAAAGGGCTTGAAAATGTGGATTCAGTAAACGGAAGAATGGAAACGCTCAGCCTTAAGCTTAAAAACGGCGCGGACATCACCTTGATAAAGGACTGTTATAATGCGAATCCTGAGTCAATGTGCAATGTGCTGGATTTTTGTTCCTCGCTAAAAAATGCAGGCGGCAAAATTTATGTTCTTGGCGATATGCTTGAGCTTGGCGAAAAATCTTGTTCCGAGCATGAAAGGATTGCGCTAAAAGCGGAAGAATCGTCTCCTAAGCTGGTTCTGCTCGTGGGCAGCGAAATGCGCCATGGATTTGAGGCCATTCAAAAAAAAGGTTTTAATAATGCGGAATATATCGCGGCTTACGACAATGATGCGATTGCGGCGGCGGGAAAGAAAATTCTTATGGCTGCCGGGGATGGGGATGTTGTCCTTATAAAGGCGAGCCGGGGAATTGCCCTTGAACGCATCGTTTCTGTTATAGACGGAGAGGAAAAATAATGGGAAACTACAAATTTAGCATAGATAAGACTGCGGACAGCTATAACAAAAGCGATTCCGGCTTTCTTGCCGCGGTTATTTTTATTCTTGGCCTGGGGCTTTTTACCTTGTATTTTTGTTCCCAGTCGGCAGGATTAAGATTTTTTCATGATTCATTTTATTTTGTGCGCCGCCAGCTTATCTGTGTTATTGCCGGCATTGCAGGTTTTCTTATTATTTCGCTTATTCCAATGGAAAAAATAAGAAAGGCGATTCCTGCCATTCTGTTCATTACGATTGTCCTGTGTATATGCACATACATCAAGCCTATTTCTGTTGAGCGCAACGGCGCCCGGCGCTGGCTGAAGCTTCCTTTCGGCGGTTTTACTCTTCAGACTTCAGAAGTTGTAAAGTTTACGCTGGTGATTTTTCTTGCAAATTTTTTTGATAAGTATTCACAAAAAACGGATGACGAGGAAAAAACTGTTCTTGGCGCAGTTGGCGTAATGCTTCTTCTTGTAGGATTTGTGCTTACGCAGAAAGACTTTTCTACCTCGGTATTCCTTTATGTTTTTGCCTGCGGAATGTTCTGGTGCTGCCGCGCAAAAGTACGCTGGTTCTGGTTTGTTTCTTTTCTTATGGCACTTCTTTTTGTGTTTTATGTAGTGAACAATTCTTTTCGTCTGGACAGAATCATTGCATTCTTAAATCCTACGGAAGACATATCAAATACAAACTATCAGGCTATGAGTTCAAAGCGCGCGATAAGCGCAGGCGGTTTTTGGGGCGCGGGGATAGGTTCAAGCCTTGTTCAGAGCAATAAAATTCCAGAAGTGCAGACTGATTACATTTTCGCTTCATGGACCGAGGCGATGGGGCTGCTTGGCGTTACAGGATACTTTTTGGCTCTTGCATTTTTTGCGTTCAGGGGATTAAAAATTGCCTTTGAATGTAAAAACCGTTTTGCGTCTTATGCGTCGTTCGGTTTTGTTTCAATGATTGTGTTTCAGTCTTTGATGAATATCGCCGTTGTATGCGGAGCCTTGCCTTCCACAGGAATTCCTCTTCCGTTTTTTTCTTCGGGAGGTTCTTCCATTATAATAACCCTGTGCATGTGCGGATTTGTTGTTAATGCTTCACGCTACAATTCCGAAAATAAATATGTAAAGGTTATGAACGAAAGCTTTGTAAAGGTTGATTCAATAAGCGGAGTAGATGTGTATGAGTGACATTAGCATTTTGTTTGATTCAGAAACTGATGAAAATGAATTCGGCGGTTTTTCGGACGGAACTTTTAAAGTTAATTCAAAAAAGCCGGAAGATAAAACCGTCAAGGCCATAAAAGTTATTATGGCAATTCTTATTGTTTTCGGAATCCTGGAATTTGGTTTCTATAATTTTATACGTCCGTGTCTTAACTATCCTAAAGTTTCTGTTGACGGCAACTTGAACTACACTTCTTCAGAGATTGTGGAAATGCTTCGTCCTATGAACGCAAGGAACTGGTTCGGCTTTAGCGTTGAATCTGCGGCTTCTATAATTTCTTCTGCAAGCGGAATAGATTCTGTTTCCGTCCGCAAGGTTTTTCCGGACAAGATTTATATAGAGGTTTTTGAGCGCCAGCCGGTTGCAATGACTTTTATCAATCAGAATGGAAGAAGCCTTGCCGTGCAGATAGACAAGACTGGAGTCCTTTTTCCGGAACATTCGCTTGATTCAATTGATGTTTCCACTGTTCCGATTATTTCAGGGCTTCCTGTGGAGCATCTTACAGAAGGAATGAGGATTCCGCAGAAATACAGAACTCTGATTGAGCAGATTTCGGCAATCCGCCAGATGGGACAAAAATATTTTGCCGCGATTTCTGAAATATGCGTAATTCCTAAAGAATACGGAAATTACGAGCTTATGCTTATTCCCGAAGGCTCTAAAATCAAAGTTCTTACCGACCGAACATTGAATGAAGACGCGTTAAAGTATATGATGGTGGTATTGGACGTTGTTAATTCCATAGATTCAAATGTTTCTGAAGTTGATTTAAGATATGGTGCCGTTTCATACAGAAAACGTTGACGGACGGGTGGGTTATAGCAGATGATAGTCGGTCTTGATATTGGAACCAGCAGCATAAGGGTTGCAATCGGTGAAATAGATGAAGAAACTAAAAAACTCAAAATAGCAGGAACTTCCTGTGAAAAATCCGCAGGTTTACGGAACGGAAACATTGTGAATATTGAGGCTGCTTCCGGAGCAATCCGCAATGCGATTGAAGAGGCTGAGCAGAATGCCGGCGTTGACGTAAATTCTTGTTTTACGGCTATTGGCGGCGAGCAGATTGAAGGAATCAATTCAACCGGAAAAGTCGCGGTTTCAACAAAAGGAAAATCCTCCCGGGAAATCTCGCAGGATGACATTCAGCGCGTCCGGGATTGCGCCCAGGCTGTCCAGATTTCTTTAGACCGAGAGATGCTTCATGTAATCACGCAGGATTATACGGTTGACCATGTAAGCGGAATAAAAGATCCCATGCACCGGCTCGGTGTTTGCCTGGAATCTTCTGTTCATATTGTTACGGCTTCAAAAACTACCATTCAGAACATACAGAAATGTATTAACCGGGCCGGATACGAAATGGATGGAGTTATTTTAAAGACTCTTGCCGCCGCGCAGACTGTAGCCACGGAAGACGAGATGGAGCTTGGTTCTATCCTGATTGACCTTGGCGCCGGCACAACTGATTTTTTTGTCCTTGTGAATGGCGCGCCTGTATGCACGGCTTCAATCCCTGTAGGCGGAAACCTTGTAACGAACGACATTGCGATTGTTGAGGGAATAAACGTTGCCGAGGCGGAACGGATTAAGCTGGAGGCCGGCTGCTGCTGGGCGGACAATGTTGATCCTTCGGGAACTGTTATAATAAACGGAATCGGCGGACAGCCGCCGCGCGAGGTGAAGCAGTCTGAAATCTGCGACATAATTTCCGCGCGCATACGTGAAATCTTTAACATGGTTCTGAACAAGATAATTGATATGACCAGCGTAGTTCAGCTTAGCGGAAACATCATACTTACTGGCGGCGGCGCAAATCTTGATGGAATCATAGAAATCGCGCAGGAAGTTTTTGAGACTTCTGCTGTAAGAATCGGGTTTCCTGAAAAGCTAGGTGGAATTGAAGAGGATTACGACGGACCAGAATGGGCTACCGTAATCGGGCTTGTAAAATTCTGCAGCGAGCAGCTTTCTCAGCATCCGGATAAAAAGACAAAGAAAATGCTTAGGCTTAATAAAGAAAAAAATAAATCGGAAAATAAATTTATAAAAATGCTAAAATCTTTATTCTGAAAGTGGGGTCGGGAGGAATTATGATGGAAGTGGAAGTTGTTAATGGTGAAGGTTCTGATTTATCAGATGTTTCTCCAACTGTAATCAAGGTTATTGGTTGTGGCGGAGGCGGTTCAAATGCCGTAAACCGCATGATTGAGGCAAATATAAAGGGTGTTGAATTCATTGCCTTGAACACTGATAAGCAGGCTCTGGGGCGTTCAAAAGCCGCTTCCAGGCTTGCAATCGGACAGAAGCTTACACAGGGACTTGGCGCCGGCGGCGATCCTGAAATCGGGGAAAAAGCCGCGCAGGAAGACAAGGAAAAAATCTCTAATATTTTAAAGGGCGCTAACATGGTTTTTGTCACTGCCGGAATGGGCGGAGGAACAGGAACCGGTTCAGCTCCGATTGTCGCTTCGATTGCAAAGGAAATGGGCGCTCTGACGATTGGTGTCGTTACCACGCCTTTTGCGCGCGAAGGAAAACAGCGAATGCAGCTTGCCATGGAAGGAATTAAACGCCTTCGGGAATCTGTTGACTCAGTGATCGTTATTCCTAACGAAAAAATCGTGAAAGTTTTTGGTGAAAACATTTCTTATATTGAACAGTACCGGCTTGCGGATGACATTCTTCGCCAGGGAATAGAGGGAATGTCGCGCATAATCACAGATTACAGTTATCCAAATATTGACTTTGCGGACGTTCGCGCTGCGATGCAAGGCCAGGGAGCCGCTATTTTTGGAATAGGCGAGGCGTCTGGTGAAAACCGTGCGGTAGAAGCGGCTTCAAAGGCGATAAATAATCCTTTGCTGGAAGATTTCAGTTTTGACGGCGCAAAGCATTTTGTTATTCAGGTAAGGGCTTCAAGTAATTTCAGCCAGAAAGAGCTTGACGAGATTTCAAATATCGTGTGCGCTTCTGCATGCCCGAGCTACAGTCTGAAGGACGGAATTGTCCCAGATGACGACATGGGCGACGCAATCAGCGTTACGGTAATTGCCACAGGCTTCAACAATTCAGCAGTTCCAGGACCTGAGCCGGAAGAAGTTGCCGAACCACACGCGGAGACTCCGCCTGTTGATTCTAATATAGTTTCTTCCGATGAGTTCGCAAGCCTCTTGGGTGGAAATCCTGTTCCTTCCGCATATCCTGATTCGCCAAATCTTTTTGAGTCTTATGAGGAAGAAAACAGCGATGCTGAAAAATCTGTTCCGGCAAGCGCTGTGGGAACTTTTAAGACGGTTGTACGGCCTGGCGAACAGCACACCGCTGCTAAGTCAGATGATCTTTCTGTTCCTGCTTACCTGCGAAACAGGACAATAAACCTTAAACGAAAGTAATTTGGATTCTTCTGAAAAAAAACTGCAGGGCTTTTTGGCAAGGTTCTATACGGATTTGCTTCTGGTGGAACGCTTGTCAAAGGAGTCTGCGGAAACTTACCGCTATGAGGCTGAAATCTTTCTGCACTGGCTTCAGCAGAACAGAATAAAACTTTCGGATGTCACCGTGCAGAATATTGTTTATTTTCTTGCGTGGCGAAAAACTACAAATCATGCTCCTCTTACTCTTTCCAAGGATATTTCTTCCCTGCGTTCTTTCGGCAGTTATGTTGAAAGAATGGGAATCTGGCCGGAAAACTACGCGCTTCTGATTGAACGTCCAAAGGCTTCCCATTCGTTGCCTCGCGTTCTTTCCGTTCAGCAGGTTGAAAAAATTCTTTCTGCGATAGATGATTCAAATCCTGTAGGAAAGAGGGACAGCGCCCTGTTTGAGCTTATATATTCATGCGGCCTCAGGGTAAGCGAAGCCTGCGGTCTGCTTATGGAAAACCTTCATCTTAAGGAGCATCTTATTCTGGTCCACGGAAAACGTGACAAGGAAAGAATTGTTCCTTTTGGAGAAACCGCAAAGGATAAGCTTGAAAAATATCTTTTTGAAGCCCGTCCTGCCCTTGTAGGAAATAAAATTGTCCCAGAAGTTTTTGTGAATTACCGCGGTGAGCCGATTTCAAGAAAAGGCGTATGGAAAAAATTCAAGGAGCTTAATATTCTTGCCGGAATAGATGCGAAGGTTCACACATTAAGACATTCTTTTGCAACCCATCTTCTTGCCGGCGGAGCAGACCTGCGTTCCGTCCAGGAGCTTCTGGGGCACTCCGACCTTGCTACTACACAAATATATACACATGTTGACGATAAGGAACTTTCGTCATATCATCAGAAGTACTTTCCCGGTCATCATAAAGAATCTACGGAGGAAAAATGAAAAGAAACGTAATTTTCTTGCTGTCCTGTTCTGTTCTGGCATTTTCAGTGGTTTTTTCAGGCTGTAATTATTCAAACAAGGCTTTGCTCCAGAAAAGGCTTCAGAAGTTGGAAAAGTATTCCGGAAACCCCGGTAACATTGAAGAAATCAAAAAAGGCATTGAAAAATATGACGCCGAAGCCAGGGAGCTTGCTGAAAAAAACGCAAAAATCGGAATCTGGTACAAAATTCTTGGAACGCGCTATCTTGATAAAAAAATGTATGGCAAGGCGCTGGAAAGTTTTCAGAAAGCCATTGAATTTTATCCTGAAAACCCGAACCTTTATTATTACGTAGGAGTTTCGGCGGCTTTTGTAAGTCATTCCGCCCTTGATTTTAACGGTTCCGGAAGAAATGATGCAAAAATGAACTATCTGAGGCTTTCTGAAAGCGCTTTTAAGCAGGCCTTGAATATTGACGGACGCTATGCAAAAGCTCTTTATTCGCTGGGTGTTCTTTATGTCTATGACCTTGACGATGGCGGGCAGGCTGTAAAATATCTTGAGCGCTACGTTGAAATAGAAAAGCGTGATACGGACGGAATGCAGGTTCTTGCGAGCGCCTATTACATGACTTCGCAGTTTGAGAAGGCGGCTGAAATGTATGATAAAATCATTTCAATTACAAAATCTGCCGAACGAAAAGCGGATGCCGAATCTAAAAAAAAGGTGATGCTGGACGCAATCTATGGAAATTAATAAAAATGAACAAACCTCTGCCCGTTCCGAGCCGGTATGTTCTTTTCGCGCAAAGCGGCTTTTATTGATTTCTCTGGCAAGAATCACCTTTCTTTCTCTGGCGGAAAAACTAATTTTATTGAAAAAACTTGACAGTTCCGACGACCTTGCATTACTGTCTTTAACAGACCTTTCTGAAATTTGCAGAAGGCCTCTGGAAAAGGCGGTTTGGAACGGTGAAGAAAACCTTCGGATGGCAAAGAGGGAAGAAGCCGTTGTCCGGGCTAAGAATATTCAGATTGTACCTTATGCGGCTTCTGAATATCCGGCGCTGCTCAGGGAATGTGTAAATGCTCCGTTTGCATTGTTCTGCATGGGAGACATTTCGTGCCTTTCCGGCAAAACCGTTTCTGTTGTGGGAACAAGAAGAATTGCGCCGGAAGCAAGAAAGGCGGCGGTTCAGTTTGCCTATGACGCCGTTTCTGACGGTGTTACTGTTGTAAGCGGCCTTGCCTACGGAGTTGATTCCGCGGCGCATTCCGGCGCTGTGGAGGCTTGCCTTGATGCGGCGGATTCTTCATCGTACGGAAAAACCTGCGCGGTTCTTCCATGCGGCATTGATACGATTGTTCCTTATGCGAACAGAAAACTTGCCGAAAATATTTTAAGGTCGGGTGGAGCGATTGTCAGTGAATATGTTCCGGGCATTCCTGCCGAACGGTGGCGCTTTGTCCAGAGAAACAGAATTATTGCCGCTCTGTCGCCTGCGACATTAGTTGTTCAGGCTCCGTGCGGAAGCGGCTCCCTTATTACTGCGGATTTTGCGCTGGAATGCGGACGGGATGTTCTGTTTCATAAGGCGGCGTTTTCGGAAAATGCCTGTTCTGTAAGAAACCTGGTCGAATCTGAGCTTCAGGCAAAGTTTGCCATGGGAAAGGCAGGCAGGAAAAAACTTGAAAATACTCCTGAAAAATATCTTGAGGCAGGCGCGCCTGTGATAGAAAATTATCAGGATTTCTGCAAATGCATGACAGAAATGCCGGGTATGCGCAGGTATATAAACGAAAAAAATATGCAGCTTGAACTGATTTAGTTCCGCGCAAAAACATCATTATGAGGATTTTATGGCTGAAAAAAAATCTACATCAAAAAAATCTAAAGCAAACAAAAAACAGACTCTTGTTATTGTGGAGTCTCCGGCTAAGGCTCATACAATAGAAAAATATCTTGGTTCCGGTTATACGGTCAAGGCGTCTATGGGTCATCTTATTGATTTGCCTAAGTCGCGCCTTGCGATTGATGTGGAGCATGGTTTTCAGCCTGAATATATTACTGTCCGCGGAAGGGCAAAACTTTTAAAGGAGCTTCAGAGGGATGCAAAAAAATCAGACGAAGTTCTGCTTGCATCCGATAACGACCGCGAAGGAGAAGCGATTGCATGGCACCTGAACAACGCCCTTAAGGACAAGACTGACGCAAAAATCAGCAGGATTGTCTTTAACGAAATTACTCCTGGAGCAATAACAGAGGCGGTTCAGAACCCTGGTGAGATTGTCGAGTCAAAGGTGAATGCCCAGAAAGCCAGGCGGGTTCTTGACCGTCTTGTGGGTTACAATCTGAGTCCTATTCTTTGGGCAAAGGTAAAGAACGGACTTTCTGCAGGACGCGTGCAGTCTGTCGCTCTAAGGCTTATCTGCGAGCGCGAAAAAGAAGTTGAAGATTTTATTCCGGAGGAATATTGGACTCTGGATGCGGATTTTGTAAAAGGAAAGACAAAATTTACTGCGCGCCTTGTAAAGTACAAGGGTGAAAATCCTGAGCTTAAAAACGAAAATGCCGTAAATGATATTATTGCGGAAATTCAAAATTCTGAATGCAAGGTTGAAAATATAAAGCAGTCGGAAAAAACTGTGCGTCCTAAAGCTCCGTTCACTACTTCCAAAATGCAGCAGGAAGCGGCGAACCGCCTTGGGTTTACTTCTAAAAAGACAATGCAGATTGCGCAGCAGCTTTACGAAGGTATAAACATCGGGCAGAACCGCGTTGGTCTTATAACTTATATGCGAACGGATTCCGTGCGTATTTCCCAGACAGCTCTTGACGATGTGCGCGGCTGGATTGCAAAGAACTTTGCCGATGAGCTTCCTGAAGAGCCGATTCACTATGCGGTTGGAAAAAGCGCCCAGGATGCCCACGAAGGTATCCGTCCTACTTATGTTGAATACACGCCTGATTCGGTAAAGGATTATCTTACGCGCGACCAGCTAAGGCTTTATACGATAATCTGGGAGCGTTTTGTTTCAAGCCAGATGAAAAATGCGAAGACAACTACTACATCCGCTGAAATTTCGGCCGGAGACGCCTTGTTCCGCGTAAGCGCATCCAGAATTACGGAAAAAGGTTTTTACAATGTAATAAAGCTTCTTTCTTCAAAAGAGGAAAAAACTGGAACTCTTCCGGCCTTGAAAGTTGGCGAGGTCTTGAAATCCGATAAATTTTATCCGGAGCAGCATTTTACTCAGGGACCGGCCCGCTATACGGATGCTTCGATTGTCCGCACGCTTGAGGAAAAAGGAATAGGACGCCCTTCAACGTATGCTCCGATAATTTCCGTTCTTCTTGACCGGTATTACGTTACCCGCTCTAACAAGCAGCTTGTTCCGACTCAGCTTGGCCGCATTATTTGCAGGATTCTTGTGGAGTCTTTCCCGGATGTTATAAACGAGCATTTCACGGCGGAGGTTGAAACAAACCTTGACAAAGTTGAGGAAGATAAGCTTGTCTGGAACAATATGATTGCTGATTTCTTTGATCCGTTCAGAAAACGTGTTGACGAGGTTATGCAGTCAGTTCAGAGCATAAAGGGAAGCCTTGACGAGCCTACGGACAAGATATGCGAAAAATGCGGAAAGCCGATGGTGAAAAAACTCGGCCGTTTCGGATATTTTCTTGCCTGCTCAGGATTCCCGGAATGTCACAATACAAAATCTATTCCGCTTGCAAAATGCCCTATGCCGGGATGCAACGGTGAAATTGTCGCCAGAAAAACAAAAGGCCGCGGAAAAGAATTCTACGGATGCACAAATTATCCGGCCTGCAGTTTTATAAGTCATTTTAAACCGATTGACCAGTATTGTCCTAAGTGCGGATGGTTTCTGGTTGAAAAGTTTGACAAAAAGAACGGCTCTTATAAATCTTGCATAAATCCTGACTGCGACTATCTGCATTCAGCAGGTGAAGAAGATGAGTAAAAGTCTTTCTCTGAAGCAGGCTGGCGAAGAATTTTTTATTTATCTTTCTTCTGTCCGCGAGCTTTCAGAAAATTCGATTATTGCCTACAAAAATGATTTTTCTCACCTTGAAAAGGCGCTTGGCGGCGACTGCCCGGTGGATGATATTACCACAGAGGATTTGCGCCTTTGCATCGCGCGTCTTTCGCAACAGAAGATGGCGGCTTCCAGCATAAACAGATTTATTGCGGCGGTCAGAACTTTTTTTGCCTATTGCCGAAAATTTGATTATATTAAAATAAATCCATCTGTAAAGCTGGCTTCGGTAAAGCTTCCTAAATATATGCCGCGGTTTCTTACAAGCCCGGAAATAGATGAGCTTTGCGAGCAGCCTGAAAAAAAAGAACTTCTCTGGGCAAACAGGGACAGGGCTCTTTTTGAGATGATGTATTCTTCCGGCTGCCGTGTAAGCGAGATTGTCGGGCTGAAATTTTCTGACATGTCGGAAGATTTTGGTTCTGCTGTTGTTACTGGAAAAGGCCGCAAGGATAGGATTGTTTATTTTGAGCGTGATGCAAAAATTGCGCTTAAAAATTATATAAGGGATCGCGAGCAGCTGTTCCGCGGACTGAACAAAAAGGATGACGTAAAGGAAATCTTCGTAAACCAGAAAGGAACTCCGCTTACGGCGCATGGCGTGCGCTGGATTCTTTCCCGGTATACGGGCATGGAAGGAACGAACCATCATGTCTCGCCTCATGCCCTTCGCCATACTTTTGCCACGGCAATGCTTATGCACGGCGCGGATGTCAGGATTGTGCAGGAACTCTTGGGGCATTCAAGCGTTTCTACAACGCAGCGCTATACGCATATAACAACAGAAAAACTTATAGATGTCTATAATAAAGCACATCCGCATTCATAGATTTGGAGATTTATATGAAGAATAAAATCAGAAGCACTACGGTTATCGCCGTAAAAAAAGACGGTCATGTCGCCATGGCAGGGGACGGTCAGGTTACATCCGGAAATACAGTTATGAAAGGAAACGCCCATAAAGTCCGCCGCATTTACGATGGAAAAATTCTTACAGGATTTGCAGGAAGCGTTGCGGACGCGTTTACTCTGTTCGACCTTTTTGAAACAAAAATAAAGGAATTTAATGGCGATTTGACCCGCGCCGCAGTTGAACTCGCAAAAATGTGGCGCACGGAAAAATCTCTCCAGAAGCTGGAAGCCCTTCTTCTTGTTGCGGATAAGAATAAAATTCTTCTTATAAGCGGAGACGGAAATGTCATTGAGCCGGAAAACGATGTTCTTGCTATCGGCTCCGGCGGAAACTACGCGTATTCCGCGGCGCTGGCATATCTTGAAAGCTCAAGTTATTCGGCCCGCGAAATTGCTGAAAAATCATTAAAAATTGCAGGTGATATATGTATCTATACTAACGGCAATATCACTGTGGAGGAACTTTAATCTTATGGAAAAAAATATTGACTTGACACCTAAGCAGATTGTAGAAAAACTTGATCAATATATAATCGGTCAGGACAAAGCGAAGCGTGCCGTTGCTGTTGCCCTTAGAAACAGAACACGTCGCCTTAAGCTTGACGAGTCTATACGCGATGAGGTCGCTCCTAAGAATATCCTGATGATAGGGCCTACCGGTTGTGGAAAAACCGAGATTGCGCGCCGTCTTGCGAAGCTTTGCAACGCTCCGTTCCTTAAAGTTGAAGCCACTAAGTACACCGAGGTAGGATATGTCGGCCGCGACGTGGAATCTATGGTGCGGGATCTTATGGCAGTCGGCGTAAACGATGTAAAGGCTGAGATGGAAGATGAGCTGAAGGAAAGGTCGGTTTCTGTTGTTGAAGAAAAACTTCTTGACCTTCTTTTGCCTGGAACTGGAAAAAAACAGCCTGCCGCTGAAAGTACTGCGGAGCTTCCTGCTGAAAATGCTGATTCAACACGCGAAAAATTCCGTCAGATGCTTAGGGAAGGAAAACTGGAGGACCGCGAGGTTGAAGTTACTGTAAGCCGTCAGACAGGAGTTTCCGGAATGGAAATAATTGCGGGCGGTTCGCTTGATGACCTTCAGAGCAGCATGCAGAACCTTGCCGGAATGCTTCAGGGCGGACGCCGCAAGAAGCGGACTGTTTCCGTAAAGGAGGCGCGGAAGATTCTTACGCAGGAGACTCTTGACGGCATGGTCGACAACGACAAGGTTATCGACAGGGCCAAGGAGCGGGTTGAAAACAGCGGAATTATTTTTATAGACGAAATTGATAAAATCGCAGTTCACGGTGAAAGCCACGGACAGGATGTAAGCCGCGAAGGCGTTCAGCGTGATATTCTTCCGATTGTTGAAGGAAGCAATGTCAGCACGAAATTCGGCGTAATCAATACTACGCATATTCTGTTTATTGCGGCGGGCGCGTTCAGCGTGGCTTCTCCAAGCGATTTGATTCCTGAGCTGCAGGGACGTTTTCCGCTCCGCGTTGAGCTTGAAAGCCTTACGAAGGAAGATTTTAAGAAAATTCTTAAAGAACCTAAGAACAGCCTGATAATGCAGTACAAGTCATTGCTTGCAACGGAAGATGTTGTTCTTGAGATTACAGAGGACGCGATTGAATGTATGAGCGCAATCGCAGAGGATGTCAACAACAAGGCTGAAAATATAGGAGCGCGGCGTCTTCATACGGTTATGGAAAAAGTTCTTGATGAAATCAATTTTTCCGCCGATGAACATTCCGGCGAGACCTTCAAAATTGATGCGGAATATGTCAATTCGAAGCTGAAGGACATTGCCCGCGATCAGGATTTATCAAGATATATCCTGTAAAATTGTAAAAAAAACTAAACATATTGTTTGTCTTTCCGAAAATTTTATATAGGAAGGACAAGGAATATGAATACTTTTACAAGAAATGTCGATTTGCTTCAGCGCACAATGGATGCAGTATCGCTTCGCTATCAGGTGAGCGCAAACAATCTTGCCAACAGCGAAGTTCCTGGTTTTAAACGTTCAACAGTAAATTTTGAAAGCGAGCTGAAGCGCGCCTTTGAGTCGGAAAAAAAGGCAAAAGACGGTTTTCAGTTTACACGCACAGATTCTCGTCATATTTCTTTTAATACTCCGTATGATTACAGAGATGTAGAGCCGCGCAGGGTTCTTGACTATACCACAACGGCAAAGCCAAACGGAAATAACGTTGATGCCGAAACAGAAGCGAATAACATCCTTCAGATTCAGATGCAGTACAGGCTTCTTTCCCAGCTTACAAATTTTGAATTTTCACAGATTAATTCCGTTATGAAAAAATAATTCTATAGGAGCTTGATATGGGACTTTTTACATCAATAAATATCGCGTCGACAGGAATGTCCGCTGAAAGACTTAGAACAGATGTTATTTCAAACAATATAGCCAACGCATCTACAACAAGAACCCAGGAAGGCGGCGCATTCAAGCGTTCCCGCGTGGTTTTTGAACCTGTAAGCGCAGGGCGTCCGCAGTTTCGGACTCCGTTTACTCCTTCTGACCTTGATAACGGTCCTGGAAAAGGCGTAAAGGTTCTTGAAATTGTAAAAGATACTTCTGAAGGCCGTCTTGTTTACGCTCCGGAAGATCCAGATGCGATAAAATCAGGACCGAACGCAGGTTATGTTGAATATCCGAACGTAAACATTGTGAATGAAATGGTTGACCTTATTTCTGCAAGCCGCGCTTACGAGGCGAATTCAACGGTTGTCGAGGGCGCGAAAAGTATGTTCTCGGCGGCTCTGGAAATAGGTTCCCGCTGATTTTAATTGAATGATGCGCTCTATTTATGGGCAATCCTCAATTGACAGTATCCCCAAGTCGATGTAAAATTTTAGGCGGGTGAGGAAATATGAAGATACCAGAGTTAAATTCATTTCAGTTGAACAGAACGGAAACCGGGCACGCCGCGAAGGCTTCTTTCGGGCTTTCGCAGGAAAATTACGCAAGAACCGAAGTTTCAAAAAATTCAGCCTCGTTCGGAGATTATCTGCTTCAGGCTTTTCAGGCTATGAACGACCAGCAGATTGAGGCGGGCGATATGCAGAAAAAGGTTATCACGGACCCGGATTCTGTTGACCTTCACGATGTTACTATTGCAATGTCAAAGGCCAGGATGTCTCTGAACCTTGCAAATTCCATAATTGACCGTATTGTAAGCGGATGGTCGGAAATTACAACAACCCGATAAAATCTTGCTTTTCAGAATTCTTATTATGTGTTAAAATAACTCATTAAAATAATCGTTTTTGCTCGTTCACGGGAGGGGACTGATGAACGAATGGTTTAAAAATATGATTGAAAAGTTTCAGAATTTCTGGAAAACAAGTTCAGTCATTGTAAAAGTTATTGTTATCGGCATTGCCCTTGCTGTTGTTGGCGCCGTTATCTTTGCCGTTAACGTAAGCGGCTCTGATTCCACTGTAAAGCTTTTTCCTCAGGCTGTAACCGACGAATCTGTAAGAAACCAGATTCTTGACCGCGTTGCACGGGAAAATGTGCAGGTTTACGTGAATGACGAAGGGGTTATTTCCGTTAATGATGAAAAAACTGCGCGCCGCATAAGGACTCTTCTTTCTGTGGAAGGTCTGGCTCCTTCAAATTATGATCCGTTTGCAGAATTTTATAACCGTTCATGGTCCACCACTGATGCGGAACAGAATGTGCGCCGTAAAAATGCCATTTCTGCTGCGTTGAAACAGCATCTTGAATCTCTTTCTGATATTGATGTGGCGTTTGTTACCCTTGTTCTTCCAGACAAGGCTCTTTTTGCTTCGGAACAGAATCCTGTTACGGCAAGCATTGCGATCAGACCGTCGCGTACAAGCGACATTCTTTCAGACAGAAGAAAAGTAAAGGGAATCCAGGATTATATTTTAAAGGCTGTTGAAGGACTTTCCGCGGAAAACCTTACGATTATAGATCAGAATGGTCATATTCTTAACGATTTTGAGGGAATGGCGGAAAGCGACCGCGTCTCGATAATCGAAAAGCAGCAGAAACTTATACGCAAGATGGAAGCGCAGCTGGAGGCGAAAGTTCTCGCCGCCCTTCAGAATAACTATACTTCTGACAGAATTACAGATGTAATTGCCCATTACGAGATGGATATGTCGGAAAAGCACAGCGATTCCACGATTTATTCTCCGATTCAGATTAGACCGGATAACCCGGATACGCCTTATGACGACTCTGAATACCGTGATACGCTGCCTATCAGCCAGCAGACAGTTACCAAGGAATGGCAGGGAACAGGCTACAATCCGGAAGGACCTGCCGGCGTGGAAGGCCAGACTCCTCCGGTTTATTCCGATGTCTCAAATGTAATAGGAAAGTCTACGGAAACAGGCGTTTCTCAGAATAATGTTATAAACACAACTCATATTACGGAAAAGGTTGCCCCTCAGCCTGGCCGGATTACTATTTCCGCGAACATAGACGGCGTATGGAAGCTTAAGAAAGATCCTAAGACCCATGAATATATAATAAATGAAGAGGACGGAAGCCTTGTGCGCGAGTACACTCCTATTTCGCCGGAAGATCTTGCGAAAATAAAGGAGTATGTGGAGGCTGCTGTAGGATTCAGTAAAAGCCGGAACGATATTGTTACGATTACAAACATTCCGATAGACCATACCCAGGAATTCCGGGAATTTGATGAAGCGTATTTTAAAAAGCTTCAGACAAGAAGAACTGTTCTTCTTGTTCTTGTTGCCGTAGCGGTGGTTCTTATCGGTTTTATTCTTTTCCGCATTATCAGCAAGGAAATCGAGCGCCGCCGCCGAGCACGCGAGGAAGAGCTTTTGCGTCAGCAGCAGCTTGCGCGCGAACAGGCTTTGTGGGAAGCAAAAGACGAGGCGCAGACAGTTACTATGTCTGTTGAGGAGAGCCGCCGTGCGGAACTTCAGGAAAATGCCATCAATATGGCTAAAGAACACCCTGAAGATGTTGCTATGCTTATCAGAACATGGCTTATGGAGGAGTAGAAAATGGCAGATGATGTACCAAAATCGAATCCAAAACCGATTCCTAAGGCTGGCAGCCTGAAGCCTGCCGGCTCTTCTAAAAAAGATAAAAAAGACTATAAAAGCCTTACCGGCCGTCAGAAAGCCGCGATATTTCTTGTTTCGCTTGGTTCGGATGTTTCTGCAGAAGTAATGAAGCACTTGCGTGAAGACGAGGTTGAAACCCTTACTTTTGAAATTGCCCGGCTTGAGACAGTAGACGCTGAATACAAAGATGCGGTTCTTGAAGAATTCCAGGAAATGATGAACGCTCAGAACTTTATCACAACCGGTGGTATTGACTATGCGCGTGAGCTTCTTGAAAAGTCCCTGGGCTCGCAGAAAGCGATTGATATTATCAACAGGCTTACTTCAAGCCTTCAGGTTCGTCCATTCGACTTTATTCGCCGCACTGACCCTGCTCATTTGCTGAACTTTATACAGCAGGAATATCCGCAGACGATTGCCCTGATTCTGGCTTATCTTGAACCGGGAAAAGCGGCTATTATCCTGCAGAATCTTCCGGAGGAAATGCAGCCGGAAGTTTCAAAGCGGCTTGCCACAATGGACCGGACTTCTCCGGATGTTCTGCGCGAAGTTGAAAGGGTTCTTGAAAAGAAACTTTCAACTCTTTCCAGCGAAGACTACACAGCGGCCGGCGGTGTTGAATCTATTGTTGAGATTCTTAACCTTGTTGACCGTTCTTCTGAAAAAGCGATTATTGAATCCCTTGAAGAGGAAGATCCGGATTTGGCGGAAGAAATCAAAAAGCGAATGTTCGTTTTCGAAGATATTGTTATGCTCGACGACCGCGCGATTCAGAAGGTTCTCCGCGAAGTCGATACACAGGAGCTTTCAAAAGCGCTCAAGTCTGTTGATACCGAGGTTCAGGACAAGATTTTCCGCAATATGTCAAAGCGTGCCGCAAGCATGTTAAAAGAAGATATGGAGTTCATGGGACCTGTCCGGCTTAAGGATGTTGAGGAAGCCCAGCAGAAAATTGTTTCTACAATCCGGCGTCTTGAAGATTCCGGCGAAATCGTTATTGCCCGCTCTGGCGAGGACGAGCTGGTTCAGTAACAGAATGATTCTATAAAAATTGTGGGAATGTAAGATGGCAAAGCAAGTATTCAGACCGAATGAAATTAAACTCAAGGATAATGAGAAGAAATTCAATCTTCCGCTTCTGCATGACTACAGACCGCATGAAGAAAAACCGGAAGTTGTTGAAGAGGTTTATCAGGGACCAAGCGCAGAAGATTTGCGTAAAGAAGCCGAGGCGTTCCGGCAGGGCTGGGAAATTGAAAAGCAGCATCTTTTGGAAGAGGCGAATGCTCAGGCTGATGAAATTATAAAAAACGCGAAAGATGCGGCATTTGAGGAAGTAAAGCGAAAAACAGACGAGGCTTCGGTTATTAAGTCTGATGCGCAGTCTCAGGCTGATGAGATAATTGCGAATGCAAAATCCGAGGCAGAGAAAATAATTCAGGATGCGCATCTGGAAGAGCAGAAGATAAAGGACGACGCAAAGCAGGACGGTTTCAAGCAGGGACATGATGATGGCTATTCTGCCGGTGAGTCTGAGATAGAAAGACTTGTGGAGCGACTTCGCAAGATGGTCGAGGCCTTGATGCTTCGCCGAGAGGAGATTCTTAAGGAAACCGAGCAGCAGATTGTTGAGCTTGTGATTCTTATGACCCGAAAAGTAGTAAAAATCATTTCGGAGACGCAAAAAACGGCTATTATGAGCAATGTTCTTGCCGCGCTGAAAAAAGTAAAGTCGCGCGGAAACGTAATCCTTCATGTAAATCTTGAGGACTTGAAGCTTGCGTCTGCAAATGCTGATGAATTTATAAAAAGGGTAGAAAATATCCAGGGAATCACGGTTGTGGAAGATTCAACGGTTGAAAAAGGCGGCTGCGTTGTTGAAACTGATTTTGGAGCGATCGATGCCCGTATTTCAAGCCAGCTCAGCGAGCTTGAGGAAAAAATCATGGAAATTTCTCCTATAAAATCGGTAAAAAAAGGCGCAGACATTCCTTCCGCGGAGTGATTATGGAATTCAATTTTTCAAAGTATATAAAAACCGTTGAGGATTTTGACCCGATTGCATATATCGGCTATGTTTCTGCCGTAACCGGAAAACAAATTGTAAGCAACGGACCTGTTGCCCAGATTGGTGAAATCTGCACAATAAAATTTAAGAATGGAAAAGAGATTTTTGCCGAAGTCGTAGGGCTTGACAAAAAACAAGTTCTGCTGACTCCTTACGGCGACACGGAAGGAATTGAAATCGGCTGCGAGGTTGTCGGCTCTGGAAAAACCCTTCAGGTTCCGGTTGGAATGTCGCTCTTGGGAAGAACGATTGATGCGACAGGAAAACCTTGCGACGGACTTGGGGAACTTTTGCCGGAAGCTTATTATCCTGCGCTGAATGTTCCGACTGATCCGATGAAAAAAAAGCCTATAAACAGGCGCATTACAACAGGTGTCCGCTCGATTGATGCGATGCTTACCTGTGGCAAAGGGCAGCGAATCGGGATTTTTGCGGGTTCCGGCGTTGGAAAATCAACTTTGCTTGGAATGATTGCGCGTAACACAGATGCGGAGATAAATGTTGTAGGTCTTATTGGCGAACGAAACCGCGAGGTTCTTGACTTTATAAACAATGACCTTGGAAAAGAAGGAATGAAGCGTTCTGTTGTGGTTGTTGCGACCGGTGACCAGCCTGCAATCTGCCGTCTTAGGGCGGCTTATGTTTGTACTGCGATTGCAGAATATTTCCGCGACCAGGGAAAAGATGTTTTTATGATGGTTGACAATGTTACCCGCTTTGCAAAAGCCCAGCTTGAGATTGGAATTGCGAACGGCGAGCCGCCTACAGCAAGCGGATACCCTGCAAGTGTTTACAGCATGATTCCGGCTTTGATGGAACGTACCGGAACAAGCGACAAAGGAACTATCACCGCGTTTTATGCCGTTCTTGTTGATGGCGATGACATGGATGACCCGATTGCGGACTGCGTTCGCGGTGTTCTGGACGGACATATAGTTCTTAGCAGAAAACTTGCGTCGGCGTACCATTATCCGGCTGTGGACGTTTTGCCTTCCATAAGCCGTTTGCAGCGCCGGGTTACAGGTCCTTTTACAAAAAAAGCGTATGCAAGAATCCGCGGACTTATGGCGACCTATCAGAACAATGCCCTTATGATAAATTCGGGAATGTATACAAAAGGCGATTCTACTGCGATTGATGAGGCGATTGATAAGTACGACGAGATTGAGGAATTTTTAAAGCAGGATGAATACGAAAAATGCACTATGGAAGACACTTTGAATAAACTGGGTGCTGTTTCCGGCATAGAAATTCCGAAGGAAGAGTATGTTGAAGCCCCGAATCTTGAAAAAGTTGAAGCTCCGAATCTTGAAAAATCTGTAGAAAATGACGAAATTTAAGTTTGAGCTTCAGGACATACTTGAGGCTAAGAAATTTGAGCAGACTCAGGCAGAAAATGAGCTTGGAAAAGCGCTTGCGGCTGAAAAAGAAATTCAGGACAAGCTTGATTTGCTTGCGGAACAGAAAAAAGCGATGCAGCAGTCCGTAAAAAACACAAAGGATTTTAATCAGATTATGGCGGCGAACAATTTTTCAGATTTTGTCCGGAACCAGTCAGAATATCTTTTTAGGGAAATGGCAGAGGCAAAGATTGTTACGGAACAAAAACGGGAGATTCTTAAAAAAATAATGCAGAGCGTCGATTCGCTTGAGCGGCTTCGGGATTTTCAAAAAGAAGACTTTAAAGCCGCCCAAAAACGAAAGCAGACGAAAATTATCGGTGGAATTGTTTCCGCGAAATACGCCCGCGAACATTCAAAGGACAACAACGATTAGTAATGGAACGCCGAGCCGCCTATAAATTCCCGGATTATAGAGCGTACCGGAACTTGTGTAGGCGCAATTGTCGCAAAGTTGTCCAGAAATGAAAGCAGCATGCACGCTTCTGAATATTCCGGTTCATTCGGAGTTACGCAGCGCAAAAGCGGTTCAGCGTAGACTTTAAGGACGCTAAGCTCGTAGTCAAGCGCAGTGTTTAAAATCGCATCCGCATTGTTCTGGAACGGGAATATATGCAGCTCTTCGCCTTTCTGTACGCTTGGCCACATCGCGATTGTGCCGGCCGCTGATTTGCCGCGGAACTGGTAGTCGCGCACGATTCTTCTGATAAGCCTGTTGTTGCTGGTTGGAATTCTGTTGTGGTCGTCAAGGTTCAGCTGTGTAAGTGCGGAAAGATAAATCTTGAACTTATATTCGGCAGGAATTTTGGGAGTCAGCCTTGGATTTAGACCATGGATTCCTTCCATTATGAGAATTTCATTTTCCTCAAGCCTCATCTTGTTGTTTTCATCAAAAGTCTGTGTTCCGTTGTGGAAGTCATAAGAAGGGATGATAACTTCCTTGCCGGCAAAAAGATCCACCAGATTCTGATTTAAAAGCTCTATGTCCAGCGCTTCAAGGCATTCAAAGTCAAAATTTCCGTCTTTGTCTTTTGGAGTGCGTGAGTGGTCAACGTAATAGCTGTCAAGGCTGATTACTTTCGGCGCGTAGCCCATCGCCTGAAGCTCCAGCGCAAGTTTTTTTGAGGTGGTTGTTTTTCCTGATGAAGAAGGTCCTGCCATAAGCACTACGCGGACTGTTTTTTTCCGCACAATCTGGTCTGCGATTTCTGCAATATTTTTTTCCTGAAATGTTTCTGTTATGTCTATAAAATCGTTGATTTTCCTCTTTGCAATAAGTTCGTTCAGATCTGCGGCTGCCGTGATTCCGATTCTTTGTCCCCATTTTTTGTATTTTGAATAAATTTCAAAAAGTTTTGGCTCGTCAACAAATTCTGTAAGTTTTGAATGGTCTGAGGAAGCCGGAAATCGCAAAAGAAAGCCTTCTCCGTACGGTTTCAGGGCAAACGTTTTAAGCGCGCCGGTGGAAGGCACTAGCGGACCGAAATAAAGGTCGCTGAAATCTTCTATCGCATTGATTTTTACCCTTGGCGCCGCTATAAAATCAAGCTGTTTTCGCGTTTTTTTTAGTCCAAGCTTTTCAAAAAGCGCAGTCGCCTCGTTGTAGGAAATAGTGTCTGTTTCAATCGGAATGTCTTGCTGAACCATTCTCCGCATTTCTTTTTCAATCTGAAAGATTGTTTCGTCGCTGGTTTTGTTTACGTTTCTGAATGTGTAATAGTATCCGTAACCTAGGCTGTGCCCTACAAGAAGCTGGTATTCAGGGTAAAGCCTGTGCGTCGCCGCTGCAAGCAAAAGGCACAGCGAGCGGCGGTAAATATTTGCGCCGTCCTTTGTGTCTATAAAAACCGGCTCGATTTTTCCTGAATATTTTATTTTTTTTTCAAGGGAATAGATTTTATTGTTCAGACGCATTGCAAGAACCCGGCTGTCTTGTCCGTTGATATTTTTCAATAGTTCCGACGCGACTGTGTTTTTTGCAGTTTCTATGGTATTTCCGTCAGGAAAGGTTATCTTTAATTTTTCTTCTTTCATAAAGCTCCGCCTTCAGTTGTTATACATTAATTTTACAGCAGTTTTTTTGTAAGTCAAAAGGAAATGTTTTTGCTTGGAATATTTCTATTCTTGACAAAATTATGGGGGGGGGATATGGTATAGTATCATTTTTTCAGGAGATTTATGGAAAAATTTAAGCTCATTTCAACTTTATTTATTTCAATTCTTCTAATTTTTTCAGGTTGCTCTGTGGAAACAAATACTACTCAATCAGGTCAAATCACATCTGGCTCTTCAGATTCTGGAAGCAGTTCTGAAGAAGATTCCAAAACACCAGAGCCTATTATCAAAACAGAAAAGCAAACCGTAACTTTCAGCAATACAGATGCCAATTTCACGATGATTGACATTTCTTTCATCGATGGAAGAACCTCAGACTCAATTATTTTAGGCGAAGATTTACTTGAAGTTCCCTACACGACGAATGTAAAACCGTTCCGCCTTGCAATGTACGAAACAAGTTACAACACCTGGTATGAAGTTTTAAAATGGGCAGAAAAGCACGGCTACACGATTGTAAATAAAGGCGTTGAAGGAATGTATGGAGGTCCGGGTGAAGAAGCGTGTATGAATCCAAAGGGTGAAGGAGCAGAACCAAAACTTGTTGAAATGCCGGTCACATCACTTACATGGAGAGATGCAATGGTATGGTGTAATGCATTAAGCGAAATGCAAAACCTTAAACCTGTTTACTACACAGATCCTGAATTAGAAAATCCTATAAAAAATTCAACAGGTCCGTCTTCTTCAAAATTAAAAGATTATCTTATAACCCCAGGTCAAGTTGACAATCCTTATGTAGACGAAAATGCAAACGGCTTCAGGCTTCCTTATGTAAGAGAATGGGAATACGCTGCACGAAAACGACCTGATACAAGTGCAATTTCAGGAAGAAATGTTTCTGGAGATGAAACTGGTGCAATGTTTCCTCCGACGGCAATAGAAGAAATGAATGAAATTAGTTTTCCGATTTCTAAGATTTATGAAAAATATATCTGGTGGAGAAAAAATTCTGCAGGAGAAGCAAAATTAACAGCATCAGGTTTGGATGATACAACGGCAAATTTAAAAACACTTACAGGAAATAATTCCATCGGTACTTATAGAACACACCTTTCTGGCGGAAAACTCCCGAACCACTTGGGGTTCTATGATATGAGCGGAAATATTCCTGAATGGTGTTTTGATTACAATGTAACTTATGGTTCAAGACTCAAATTCCATACAATGCGTGCATTCAGAGGCGGAGATACAGCAAACCAAAGCGATGCGCTAAATCAATTTCACTCATCAGGCAACAAAGGCGGTCAGATAGTCGGAATAAAAGGCGGTGGTTTCCGTATTGCACAGAATCATTAAATGAATAAACTGGTTACAAAGCCTTTTGAGAATCGTCTCTCTATAAATAGGAAGTGTAGTGCCGTTTAAATTTACAGTTGTTTTTCCTGACTCATAAAAACTTTGATTTCTTCTTCTGAAAAATTATCTTTAGAAAATAATTCTACAAATTTTTCACCGTCAAGTGATTCTTCTTCATTAGATGATATTACAATATTGCAACTCTAAGCTGCTTTCCAAATACAGCTGCCACTTTCTGCAAAGTGGACAATCTTATATCTTCAGAATGGTTTTCCATTCTGGAAATTACACTTTTCTTTGTATTAAGTTTTTCGGCAAGCTGCTCTTGTGTCATTCCATTTTCAAGGCGCATTTCTTTTATCATCATTCCGATTTTAAATTCTTCATAACCTGAATCAAATCCATTTGCAAAATCAGAATCCTTTTCTTTTCTTTGAGAAATATAATCATCTAAATCGAAAGTATCATTATTCATTATCTTTTTCCTCTATTAATTTGGAACTTTTTCAATTTCCTGAACAGCTTTAAGAACCCATGCAATCTTCTGAGCAACTTTTGCCGGCTGAGAATCAATAAATTCTGCAACAGGACATTTTCCATCGGCAGTTGTATAGAATGATACTTTTCTGTACATATTTATATGTTAGCACATTTGCTAACATATCGTCAAATAAAAAAATAATTGATTTTTGTAACTTTATAATAGATGAATTTGCGAAATACTATAAGGATTTGGATTTCTTAATCCATTTGGACGGCATGGGAAACTAAAAATAGGTTGATAAATGATAAGAATTCACCTTCATTTGTTTGCTTTAAAATAGCGATTGAAGAAGTTTACAGAAAGACAATACAAAATAATGCAAAAACTCAAAGTTATAAACCTAGAAATTGGGATCCAGTTGGTGATTCTGCTATGGATGATTAAATAAATGCAAGGTTCATATGGAACATTCTGAAAACATACGAAAATCAGCCTTTTTATCCTACAGACCACTGCGGTGTTTTAAGAATTAAAAATAATCAACTTGAACCTAAATTTGTTGCCTACGTTTTAGAAAAGGTGGGGCAGAAAGAAGGCTTCAAACGAAGCTACCGTGCCTCAATAGACAGAATTGAAGCAATCAGCATAAAACTTCCCCCATCTCCCTGAACAGCAGCAAATTGTTGGTAAAATCTCCGCGCTTGAAGAAAAAATCGCCGCCGCAAAGCGCGTTATGGCAGAATGTCCGCATAAAAAGCAGGAAGTGCTGGACAAGTGGCTAAGGTAATGTTTTCTGATATTAAAAATTGTGTTATATTATAGAAGTATGGAGGTGAAAAAATGAGCGATTTTGCATTTGAATATTTTAATAGAGAATTAGATAATCTTGATGTTCCTGCATTGACAAAGATTTTTGAAAAAGTAAAAAAACTTCTTGCCCAGAAAAAAAAGCAAGAAAAGCCGTTTGCGAGACAGCTTGGCGGTTTGGAAAAAGGTTTTTATATGGCTTCCGATTTTGACGATACTCCAGAGTGTTTTAAGGAGTATATGTGAAATATTTGCTTGACACGAATGCGCTTATTTTCAGCTTGTGCAATCCAAATGAACTTTCAAAATCTGCAAGGAAAATAATAACTTTGGAACGGGAATTGTTCGTGAGTGTGGTTTCATTTTGGGAAATAGCTATAAAACAAAGCATTGGAAAACTTGCGATAGAATCTGATATTCCGAGAATTGAAGAAATTTGTAAAGAGAGGGGAATACAAGTGATTTCCATCTTGTCGGAAGAAATCGAAGGAATAAAAAAATTGCCTAAATTTCATAATGATCCCTTTGACAGAATCATTATTTCGCAGGCATTACAAAATGATTTTTGTATCATTACTCGTGATACTATTATACCGAAGTATCCTGTAAAAACATTGTGGTAATGATACTGTTTGATTTTCAATAGACCTGCTGGCGTAACTTTTTTCAAATGAATAAATCTGCAATTTTGCGCTACATAAAAAGTGATTTGCTTGAAAAGCGGGCGTTGCGGGCGGCGTTTGAGCCCGCAGAGTGGGTAGACGAAAACCGCAGGTTTGAGGCGCAGGGCGAGACTTCGCCCTTTTAGATTCCATTGATTTACATTGATAAATTCTATTGTTTACTAAAGGCAAAATAATCTATAAAATTAAGGATATTTACACAAAAAGAGAAATGTATGCTCGAAGAACTTAAGATGCCGATTGCGCAGCTGAAGGAAGATATCGACGGAGTTTGGAGCCGTCTTGAACCGGATGCGATTCAGAAAAAAATTGATGAAAAAAATAAGCTCACTGAAGCGGATGGTTTTTGGGATGACCACGAGAAAGCTGAGAAAGTTATGGCGGAAATCAGAAAGCTTAAAAACCGCATTGAGCCGTGGAAGCAGCTTTTAACAGATTTTGGCGATATTCAGGCGATGTATGAGCTTGCGGAGGAAAGCGGTGATGCCGGCGACGAGGAAGAAGTCCGCGCGATGCTTAAAAAGGCGCAGAAAAAATTTGAGGAGCTTAATGTATTGAACCTTCTTTCCGGCGAGGTTGATGATTCCGCGGCTTTTATTACGATTCATGCCGGGGCTGGCGGAACTGAGGCTGAGGACTGGGCAAGAATGCTTTGCCGTATGTACACGCGCTGGGCTGAACGCCATGAATATAAGATTGAAGTTGTTGATATGCTTGAGGCGGAAGGCGGAATAAAATCCGTGACCTTGCAGATTGACGGTGATTATGTGTACGGTCATTTGAAGGGCGAGGCTGGAATCCACAGGCTTGTGCGTATTTCTCCGTTTGATGCGAATGCGCGCCGCCACACTTCTTTTGCGAGCGTTTATGTTTTTCCTGTTCTGGATGATTCTATTGAGGTTGATATACGGCCGGAAGATTTGCGTGTTGACACTTACCGCGCGGGCGGAAAGGGCGGTCAGCATGTGAACAAGACTGATTCCGCGGTGCGCTTTACGCATTTGCCAACAGGTATTGTTGTTGCCTGCCAGAGCGAGCGAAGCCAGATTTTTAACCGTCAGGCTTGTATGAATATGCTGCGCGCGCGGCTCTACGAATACTACCGCGAGCAGAAAGAAAAGGAAAATGCCAAATTCGGCGCGGAAAAAAAGGATATTTCATGGGGAAACCAGATTCGTTCTTACGTTTTCCAGCCTTATACGATGGTAAAGGATCACCGGACAAAGTGCGAGTCTGGAAATATTCAGGCCGTTATGGACGGAGATATTGATCAGTTTATGGACGCTTATCTTCTTGCGCAGTGGAAGGGGCTTCCGATGGACTCAGGGGCGACCGACGACGACGTTTAATTTTTTCCGCAGAAAACTGATTTCCTCTGTTTTGGCTCTGTTCGTTTTTATTTTTTCTGTTTTTCCGGCTATTGCGGCGGATTCTGAAAAAAAATGGACTCTGGCGGCGGAAAAATTTACTTTAACGCAAAAAAATGACTCTGTTTCGTTGGATTATATAAATTCAACTCTTCCGGCGCTTATTCTTGAGCAGCTTGCGGAAAATCTTCAGCGCGTTCCGCGCGGCCGCGAAAAACTTGACCGTTCGCTTTACGAGCTTCAGAAGTCGCGGATTGATTTGTTCCTTCAGCTTTCAAAAGAGGTGAAGACAAGGGATTCAATTCTTTTGAACGATTATTCTTCAAAAAAACTGAAGATGAAACTGAAGGAATCTGAAAGAAAAATTGCGGAAATCCAGAAAAAAATAGATGCGAACCTTCTTGATGTGCGAAAGGAAAACGACAAGTATGCGCTCCAGATTGAGCAGGATGAAAACCGCAGGCGGCGGATTGACGAAGGTCTTGTTGTTGACGAGCACAAGGAAAAAAGCAAGTTTGCTGAGCTTTTTAAGGAATTTGCAAAGAAGTCCAGCGATGTGCCGGTTATAGAAAATGTTGTTCTTTACCAGAATGATTTTAATAAATTTTTTGATGCTGGAGCTGAAAAGCGGGAGGCTGGCTATTCTTCCTATCCGTTTGAAAAGGCTTGCGTTGACGCAAAGATAAACGGTCTGCTTACCGGAACTGTCACGGTTTACGGTTCTTATGTTTCCTGCGCGGTTTCTCTGTACCAGTATCCGGGCGGCCGCCTTATTGGAAGCGCGATGGATGTAGGTTCTATTGAAAATTTGCGGAATCTTGCGGTTTCCATTGCCCTGCAGATTACGCCAAGGATTGCGGACAGCATGCCTGTTGAGCTGAATATTTCTGTTGAGCCTGAGGCGGCATTGAAAAAACTTGCCGTTACGATTGATGGTGTTGTGTACAGAAATATTTCTCGTCCTATTATTGTGCAGACCGGTGTCCATTCTGTTACTTTTGCTTCTGACGGCTTTGACACTATTTCTACTGACTTTGGTTTTTACGGAAGCAGGAAATTTAAGGTTGACGTTGAAATGAGGGAAACTAAAATCGGTGATGTAAAAATCAGGCTTGCAAAACCTTATTCGGGTGATATTTTTGGAAACGGAATCTTCGCCGGTTCAGTAACACCTGAAAATTCTTTTGGAACTATAAAAGTAGACGGCAGAAATGTCCTTGGTCATTTTATGGATTCCGGCGGAACTTCTGCTGATTTTTTGATTCCGGCAAAACTATTAAAGGACGGAGAATTTCTTTCTGTGAACGCAAAGCCTTTTGACAGGAGCGATTATATAGAAAAACGCCGACGCTGGATGTATGCAAGCTACAGCGCGCTTATTGTTTCTCTTGTTCCGACTTTTTATATCTATGGAAATTCCTATGCGAAAAGCCAGGCGTACAACAATAATGTGGATATTTCTTACGAGGATGCCAGAAACTGGCAGACTGCGTCCAACATAATGATTGGTGTTTCCGCTACGGCCGGCGCGTTTTTTGTGTATGAGCTGATTCGGTATCTTGTGGCGGCGGAAAATGTTCTTCCAAAAGCGGCAAGGCCATTGAGCAGAAAGGAAAAGCAGAGCCTTATGCGGGAGCAGCTTGAAAATCAGAAAAAATCTGAGCTGCTGAACGTGTCTGAAGAAAATCCAGAAGATGACGCCAGGCAGATGCAGGACGAAACTGAAAAAAAATCTGAAAATTAATATAGGAAGTTGATATGGAAAAAGAATCGTTCAAGGATAAGATAAAAAGACTTTTTAGGGGAAAACAGTTTTCTTCTGATTTTTTTGATGACCTTGCGGACAGTCTGATAGAGGGCGATATTGGCGCAAAGACAGCGTTTGAGCTTTCTGAGCGTCTTGAAGAGGCCTGCAGGAAGGGGCATATTTCTGATGAAAATGACATAAAGCTTGAGCTAAAAAAAATGCTTCTTGAGTATGTAAAGGAAATTTCGCTGAACCCAGAGCCTGAAGGAACGAATATCTGGATGATTCTTGGCGTAAACGGAGTTGGAAAAACTACGAGCGTTGCAAAACTTGCGGATTTTTACAAAAAAAATGGTGTTGAAAATATTGTCATGGCTTCTGCTGATACTTTCAGGGCCGCGGCGATTGAGCAGCTTAACCTTCACGGAGAGCGGATTGGCGTTCGCGTGGTAAGTCATCAGCATGGCTCTGATCCTGCCGCTGTTGTCTTTGATGCGGCGGAAGCGTGTTCTGCCAAGGGAAGCGGACTTGTTCTTGCGGATACAGCGGGACGGCTTCACAATAAGGAGAACCTTGTCAAGGAACTGCAAAAAATTGATAAAATTTGTATGCAGAAGGCAAGCGCCGGCTGCTATAAAAAAATTCTTGTAATCGATTCTACGACCGGGCAGAACGCTTTGCGCCAGGCGGAAGTTTTTAACGAGGCGGTAAAACTTGATGCGGTAATCCTTACAAAATATGATTCAACGGCAAAAGGCGGCGTCGCCGTTTCTATTGGAAAGGAGCTTGGAATTCCTGTCGCATTTGTCTGCGACGGCGAAAAATATGAAAATATTTCGCGGTTTTCCGCATCCCGATATATTGATGATTTTTTAGGTTTTTAGAGAGGATTTTATAGTTTTGAAGAAAAATCCCGGAATTTTTGCCATAGTTTTGTTTTTTTCAGCATTTTTTTTGCGCGCTGAGAAGGTAAAAGTCAAGGCGTGGACTGATTTGCTGGGGTTTCCTGTCTGGACTTTTGAGCAGGGACCTGTTCCGCTGGGCGAATTTTTAAATTTCAACCTTTCTGAAGTTTCTTTTTCGTATGAAGATTACGATTCTTCTGCTGATGATGGAAAATGGATTCAGCAGCTTTTTGCGTCCGGAAATGTTTTTTCTGTCCGCGCGCCGGAGGATTATTCTGCTATTCTGGAAATGGCTGGAAATTCAGGGAACATGGATATTGAACAGATTTCTGCCGCGGTTTTAAATAATTCTAGCGAACAGAAGGTTTCCGTTGAAAAAAAATATCTTAACGAGAACAGAACGCTTTCGCTTTATTCGTACGACGACGAGAGCCTTTCTGTTCAAAAAACTGATTCTGGAAACACGCTTGTAAAAGCCGCCGGAAAAAATGCTGTCCGCAGCTATTATGATGAAGAAATGCGGCTTGTAAAAAAAGAAAACTGGGATGTTTCCGGCGGAATTTCTTCTTCCAAAATAATTGATACTCAGGAATTTAAGTATTCTTCCGGCGCAAAGCCTGTTTCCAGCGTGATTTATTCTGAAAATGAAAGGCACGAGCTTTTTTATGATAAAAAAGGCCGGATTTCCGGAGCAAAAAATTACGGACTTTTTAAAAAGGATGAAAATAAGCCCGGAAAATTTATTCTGGAAAGCCAGACGGAATGGAAATATTCAGAGAGCGGCAAAATTCTTGAAAAATATTCTGAGGAATATTCGTACAGCAAAAATAAATCTAAGGTAGTCAGTATTTCTTCAAAAAAGGAAGTCTACGAATATAAGGTTCAGGATTCTTCGCCGGATTATTATTTTTACGAGGACGGAAAACTCCGCGTTTCCACTGTTCACAGTTCCGCGGAATCTTATGTTACCACAATGACTTTTGACGGCGGTTTTACTGTTGAGTCTTATTTTGAAAACGGCCGGCGCAAAAAAGATTTGCTTTATTTGAATGGACTTGTCAGGAGCGTTCAGAATTATGAAAACTGAAAAGAGTTTTTTTTCTTCAATAAAGTGGATTTTTGAAGTTTCGCGCCGGTTCGTCCGCATTGACAGAAAAGGCCGTTCCGCTGCTACAAGTTTATTGTCTGGGCTTGGAATTTGTTTCGGCGTCATGACGCTGATTACAGTTGTAAGCGTTATGAACGGATTTCAGTTTTTTTCAATAAATCCGATTATGGAAATTTCTTCCGCCCACCTTAGGGCGACGGAAATCCCTGAAAGCCAGTTTACAGATTTTTTTGATTTTTGCGCCGAAAATCCCAGGATTTTATGCATTACGCCGTTTTATGAATCGCAGGGACTTGTTGTAGGCGCGCGGAACAGGCAGTCGGCGGCTGTAATACGCGCTGTTGACCCGGAAATCCGCGAAATTGACAGCGGTTTCGGTTCTCAGGTGCGCATTGTTTCTGGAAAATTTAATCTTGACTATCCTGATGGAATTGTTCTTGGAAAATCTCTTGCAAATCAGCTTGGGGTTACGGTCGGCTCTTCCGTGAACCTTATGGCTTTGTCCGGCGGAAAAGATGTCGCGCTGCTTTCACGGAACCGCAAGTTTACGGTTACAGGTCTTTTTGACTGCAATTTTGTGGACATTGAGCAGAGCTACGGTTTTGTAAGCTTAAAATCCGCTGAAAAATATTTTGGAAAGGATGCGTCTCCTGTTTACAGCATAAAACTTAAAAACTATGAAAATGATGCGGCCGTTCTTTCCGAGATAGAGCGTAAATTTCCGGATGTTAAAGTTCAGTCATGGCGCGAATTTAACAAGTCATTTTTTGGCGCTCTGCGGATTGAAAAAAATATCCTTATGCTTCTTGTCTGCATTATTTTTCTTGTTGTAGGAATTAACATTTACAACGGAATGCGCAGGCTTGTTTTTGAAAGGCGGCAGGAAATCTCGGTGCTTTCGGCGCTGGGCGGCACAAAGTCTGAGATAAAGTCGATTTTTGTTATGCGCGGATTTACCAGCGGCGCTGCCGGTTCGTTCATTGGGCTTGCGCTTGGACTTTTGCTTTGCGTGAATATAAAGCCGGTATTTGAATTTATGGGATTTGTAACAAAAAATTATATGTTTACGGTTTTTGCTCAGATTCCGGCTAAAATTATATTCCGGGAAGTGTTTTTAATTACTCTTTTTGGAATTATTTCTCCTTTGCTGGCATCCTGGAAGGCAAGCAAAATTGTTCTTGATACAAAAGTTGCGGAGGTTCTGCACGATGAGTGATATTGTAAAAATTAACAGCCTGGAAAAAACGTATTCAAACGGTACGGAAAATCTTACAATTTTTAAAGACCTGAACCTGAATGTAAAGGAAGGCAGCAAGACTGTAATAACAGGTCAGAGCGGAAGCGGAAAAAGCACTCTATTGAATATTATCGGAAGCATTGATTCCGCTACATCCGGAACTGTAATTGCCGGTCCATGGAACGTTACTTCTCTTTCTGAAAAGGAGCAGGCGTTGTACCGTTCAAAATTTCTTGGCCTGATATTTCAGTTCCATTATCTTTTAAAGGATTTTACCGCGCTTGAAAATGTTTATATGGCGGCCTTTATGGCTGGAATGTCAAAAAAGCTGGCAAAGGAAAAGGCGGAAATCCTTCTTTGCGATGTGGGGCTTGAAAAACGCCTGAACCATCTTCCCGGAGAGCTTTCCGGCGGAGAGCGGCAGCGTGTTGCCGTCGCGCGGGCTTTGATAAACGAGCCGGAACTGATTCTTGCGGATGAACCGACTGGAAATCTTGATCCGGAAAATGCGCTTCTTATAGGCAATCTGCTTTTTTCAATGGCTGAAAAATACAAAAAAACGTTGATTCTTGTAACTCATGACAAGAATCTTGCTAAAAACGGTGATGTCTGCTATTCAATTAATTGCGGAAATCTTAAGGAGGCATGATAAAAATTACATCCGTGTAATTTTTATCATTACAGTTTGCTCAAGCGTTGCTTTCGCAAACTGTAATTCTCGCCATCCATGGCTCGCCGCAAGTTTTGTAAAAACTTGGCAGTTTTACGTACTAACGCGGTGTTTTATGAGGAAACTAATATAAAATGACGTTGAAATCTTCTGCGCTTTTTGCTTTCAGGTTAATTTTTCCAAGGACTGCACAAAAATCTTCCGCAAGGCGGAGCGTTCTTGGCGCGATTGTCTGCATCGGGATAAGTCTTGTTCCTCTTATTGTTGTTCTTTCAGTTTCTGAAGGAATGATTGGCGGAATGACGCAGCGGATTATAGGGTTAAGCTCAAGCGATTTAGAATGTTTTATACCGCGAAAAAGCGCTTTTGCTGAATCTCCTGAAAAAATCGCAGGGTTTTCAAATCTGTTCAGAAATGTTTCCGGTGTTGAAGGCGTTTTTCCGCAGATTGAAACCGATGGACTTGCCGCCGGAAAATCCTACAGGACCGGAGCAAGAATCCGTGCCGTAGACCCTGAGATTTTTTTAGAAAATAAAGACTTCGCGGCTCTTTTTGAAGTTTTTGACGGCGACATAAATTCTTTTGTTTCTGATGAAAAATCTGCCGTAATCGGAACAAAGATGGCGGAGCTTTTGAATTTACAGGCAGGAAGCGTTTTCCGGCTGATTACAACGGATGTGAGGGAAAACGGCGCGGTTTCCCCGAAAGTTTCGTCTTTTAAGGTCGCGGCGATTGTCTCTTCCGGCTATCAGGAAATGGATGCTCTCTGGATTTTTATTCCTCTTAAAACAGGTTTTTCAGTTATTCCGCACCAGGCGGCAAATTATTCAGTTATGATAAAAACTTCTGAGACTTTTTCAAAAAAACTTGCTCAGATTCAGGCTGACTGCGAAACCGCCTGCGGTGGAGCCGGAGTTTTTTATTCATGGAAGGAACTTAATTCAAGCCAGTTTGAAAATTTTTCATCAACAAAAGTTCTTCTTATATTTATAATGTTTCTTATTGTTCTTGTTGCCGCTGTGAATATCAGTTCCGCGATTGTTATGCTCGTGATGGAACGCCGCCGGGAAATTGCAATACTTAAAAGCATTGGCGGAACAAAGCAGGGAATTACGGTTTCTTTTCTGCTTGCCGGACTTGCCTGCGGTTTCTGCGGAATATTAACCGGACTTCCGCTTGGGCTTCTGCTTGCAGTCAATGCGAATGAGCTTGTCTATTTTATGGAAAAAGTCGTTAACTTTTTTTCAAGGATGATTTTTATTTTCTCCGGCGGAAATGCGGATTCTTTTTCAAAAATCCATCTTCTGGATCCGGCATATTACCTGACTGTAATTCCTGTCTCAATTCCGTTTGCCGAGATTTTTGCGGTATGTGTTTCGGTTTTGATTCTTTCTCTTGTAGTTTCGGTTCTTCCTGCCGTAAAGGCTGGAAAAGAAAAACCTCTTGATATATTCAGGAAATCGTGATGCTCTGTAATATCTGTAAAAAAAATGAGGCGGCAGTTTTTCTAAAAATAAGCGGAAAAGGCGGGATAAAGAATATCGGTCTTTGCGTGAGCTGCGCCGTTGCCCGCGGAATTTCAACAAATAATCCGCCGGACTTGGAGCACGTTGAATCAATTCTTCTGGAGGTTAAAAAAGTTTCTGAAAGCGAGAAGGAAGATGCTTCAAAATTGTGTCATGCCTGCGGAAAAAGCCTGCTTGAGATAAAAAATACGGAAACCGCCGGCTGCCCGGAATGTTACGAGGTTTTTAGGGAAGAAATAATTTCAGAACTGAAAAAACGCATTGGTTATGAAAAATATTCAGGCTCAATGCCGAAGCGCCTTGCCGGTTTTAGGAATTCAATTACAGACAGACTTGACCTTCAGGCAAAAATTGAAGAAGCTGTAAAATGTGAAAACTATGAAAAAGCCGCCGTCTACCGGGATTTTTTAAGGGCTCTGGAACACGGCTGCGTTGCGCGCGGAGAAAATAATGTCAGACGCTGAGCTTCCATGGTACACGGATAAAGGTCCTTTTCAGGATGTTGTGATTTCCTCTCGGATAAGGCTTTCCAGAAACCTTGCCAATTTTCCGTTTCCTGCAAATTTTCACGGGGATGATTCGGAGCGTGTCCAGTCTGTTGTTTTTGACGCATTTTCAAAAATAGATTCGGAAGAGGAAAATTTTTCCTTTAGCGCAGTCGATGCAAGAAACATGGACGAAGAGGGCAGAAATCTTTTTAAGGAATGGGGCGTTATCCGGGAAATCAGGGCTTCAGAAAATATTCCGCCTGAAACAGGACTTGTCTTTCAAAGAAAACAGGCGCTTTCTCTGAGCGCGCGCATAAACTTCGGAGACCACCTGAAAATTTCTTCTTTCCGCGCCGGCATGGATTTTCAGAATGCTTTTTCCGCATGCGCAAAGATTGATTCCAAGCTGCAGGAAAACCTTCAGTTTGCGGCCGCCTCTGATTTTGGCTACCTTACGTACGCTTTCAAGGATTTAGGAACCGGAATGAAACTTTCTGCCCGGATTCATATTCCGGGAATTGAGCGCGCCGGAAAAATCAATCTTATCGCAGAATATCTTAAGGATAAAAATTTTTGCATAAAGCCGGCGTTTTCTGAAATTTCAGCAGGAAGTTTCTATTTGCTTCAGACCTTGGTTTCCGCGAAAGGCTCGGAAATTGATCAGATTGCAAATTTTGAGGCGGCCTGTATGTACATTGCTGAAATCGAACGCAAGATTTTAGCCGATTATGCCGATATAAAAAGAACAGTTGTTTTTAATTCAGTTATACGTTCGTATTCACTTGCGAAATTCAGCCTTATGGAAAGCTTTTCTGAATCCGTGGAAATTATTTCGGATTTAATGACCGGGCTTAATACAGGCTTTATTTCCGGGATTGAACAGGAAAAACTGTGCGGGCTTCTTTTTAAGATTCAGCCTTATCATATTGCCTCTTTGCTGAAGGAAGGAAACTTTTCTTTTGAGAAAGACCTTCTGGATGACAAAAAGGGCAAGATAGACCGTCTTAGGGCCTTGATTTTGCAGGAAGCGGTTCAAAACATCTGTCTGGAGAATTTATGAGTGATTTTTCAAAAAATGCAATGAAAATTCTGTACACAGACTGCCATAAGCAGGCAAAAAAAACTGGCTGCGACGAAATTTTTCCTGAGCATCTTCTTCTTTCGATGATGGAGTTAAAAAATTGCATTGCATATTCAGTAATAAACAGTTTTCCGATTGATTTAGAACTTTTAAAAAGAAAGATTTATAAATTTCTGGAAAAAAAGTCATTTCCAGGTGATGAAGCGCTTGACGGTTCTGAAACATTTCCGTTTAACCGCAGAATTCATACGGTTTTCGACCTTGCGATGCTTGAGGTTGCGGCTTTCGGCGACCATTTTATCGCCACGGAACATCTTTTTATAGCGATTGTACGCGAGTCGGGCAGCGTTGCCTCTGATTTTTTTAAGGAGTCAGGAATTGTTCTTGATGAAATCCGCATAAAAACAAAATCTGTCAGAGATAAAATCTGTAATCAGCCGAAAAAAAAATTAAAAAACGACCTGGAAGTAAATGGCTACAACTATGAAGAGTTAAGACAAAACTTTTTTAAGGACATTGGCTGCGGCTCTTTGGACGAAAAAGTACAAGACGAGCTATTTGATTATTATAAGAACGTGGATGTTGATTATCTAATGAAAGAACCTCCTTTTGACTCCGAAGGAGATGATGGCGACAGGAAAATAAGCTCGTTTTTTAACTCCTGCGCCAGAGATATTACACTTCTTGCAAAAGAGGAAAAAATCGATCCGGTTATCGGCCGGGATAAAGAAATAAACAGAATAATTCAGATTTTATGCCGCCGTACAAAAAATAATCCCTGCCTTGTAGGCGAGCCTGGCGTTGGAAAAACAGCAATAATAGAAGGTCTTGCCCAGCATATTGTAAACGGCGATGTTCCGGATGAGCTTCAAAAAAAGCATATTCTTTCACTTGATGTTTCGGCGCTGATTGCCGGCACAAAATACCGCGGAGAATTTGAAGAACGCATAAAGCGGCTTATAAAGGAAGTAAAGGAATCTAAAAACATAATTCTTTTTATAGATGAGCTTCATACGATTATCGGCGCAGGCGGACAGGAAGGGCAGACAGATATTTCAAATATGCTGAAACCATCCTTGGGCCGGGGCGAAATACAAATTATCGGCGCGACAACTGTAAAGGAATTTACAAAATACATTGAAAAAGATTCCGCTCTTGAACGTCGCTTTCAGAAAGTCAATATTGAGGAGCCATCCGACAAAGAGACAGAGAAAATCCTTGAAGGAATAAAAAGTCAGTTTGAAAAATTTCATGGCGTTGTGTATGAAAGCGATGTGATTCCGCTTATTGTAAAATTAAGCCGCCGCTATATTCATGAACGATGTCTTCCGGACAAGGCGATTGATATTCTTGATGAAGCCGGCGCGCAGAAAAAAATCGTAAAGGAAAAAAGACCTGCTGAACTGGATTCGATTGAAAACCTGATAAAAAAACTTACCCGGGAAAAACAGAATTCCGTGGACCGGCAGGATTTTGAAAATGCCGCGGAAATAAGAAACAAGATTCAGGAGCTTCAGAAAAATTTAAAAGTTCTTTCAGATGCCTGGAGGCATAAAAAATCCGCCCGGATAAAGCGGGTTACGGCTCATGATGTTTGCCGCATAATTGGCGAAATCACAGGAATTCCTGTTGAGCATTTTGACTCTTCAGAGTCGGAGCGGCTTCTGAACATGGAAAAAGAAATTCACCGGACTGTAATCGGACAGAATGAGGCGGTCCGGGCGATAAGCAGCGCGATTCGCCGCAACCGGACTGGAATTTCTTCCCCGGAACATCCAATCGGATCGTTTATTTTTCTTGGGCCTACAGGCGTCGGAAAAACTCAGCTTGCAAAGGCTCTTGCGAAATTTATTTTTGGGTCGGAAGAGCAGCTTATCCGTATCGATATGTCGGATTTTATGGAAAAGCATAATGTAAGCCGTCTTGTCGGCGCTCCTCCGGGATACATCGGATATGAGGAAGGCGGAATCCTTACGGAGAAGGTGCGGCGTCATCCTTATTCGGTGCTTCTTCTTGACGAAATTGAAAAGGCGCATCCTGACGTTTTTAATCTTCTTCTTCAACTTCTGGAAGAAGGAGAGCTTAGCGACAATCTTGGCCATACGGTTAATTTCCGCAATACAATTGTGATTATGACGAGCAACGCGGGTGCGCGGCAAATTACAACCGAAAGTCAGATTGGTTTTTCTTCCGCAGAGGAAGGAGTTCTTCCGTATGGGCAGATAAAGACAAACGCCATAGGGGAGCTTAAAAAACTTCTTAACCCTGAGCTTTTGAACAGAATTGACGACATAATTGTCTTTAAGGCTCTGGAAAAAACGGAAATCAGGGAAATCCTGAATATTCAGATAAAAGAGCTTGCGGAACGGCTTTCGGAAAAGAAGCTTTCAATTAATATAGAAGAAAAGGCGATGGATTATATCGCAGAGAACGGATACGAGCCGTCTATGGGTGCCAGACCGATGCGGCGCCTTATTCAGAGAGAAATAGAAGAGCCTCTTTCCATGGAATTTCTTTCAAGAAAAGATTCTTCATTCTGCAATGTTTCTGTAGATTTATTAAAAGGAAAAATTTCAGTCCGGCTGGAACAGTCCGGGCAAAAACCGGATGCGATGCAAAAGCGAAAAAAAAGTTCCGGAACTGAACAGAAAGTTTCTGCGTTAAAAAACGAAAAGGGAAGCTGCCGAAGATGAGAAAAACTTTTTGCCTTTTGTTTATTTTTTCAGTTTTTTTTGCAGAAAATTTGCGCGCAAAGATAAATATTGGAATCCTTAAAGGAATGGATTCAATACCGTTTGCGTTTTTGTATTCAGACGTGCAGGAAAATCAGAAAAAACTGGAAAATCCTGAGGTTTCTGAGGTTTCAGAACTTTCTGATGTTTCTGAAGAAGTGAATGATTCTTCAGAAGACCAGAGCGTTCAGCCGGAAGAAAAATATTCTTTTTCTTTTTTTGAGACTCCTCTGGAGCTTTTTTCAAAAATGAAGGCCGGATATATAGATGCCTCGATAATTTCTTCTGAATCTGCGGAAAAACTTGTGAAAAAGTCAAACGGACAGGTCTGCGTATGTGCCTCTGTTACCAGCATTGATTTTAAGATTGTAACAAGAAGAAAGGGAAATATTTCGTTTTCGGATTTGATTGGAAATAAAGTCTATGTTGCCGGGGAAGGTCTGGCGCATTCTGTTTTCCGCGCACTTTTGGCAAAAAACTCCGTTCCGGTGGAGGAAGGTTCTGCCGGCGTTGAAATTGTTGTAAAAAAAAGCCAGGCGGAGCTTGTTACGGAATTTTTAAGTAAAAATGCTGATTACGTTCTTGTTTCAGAGCCGGCGCTTTCAGATATTTTTAACCGTTCTAAAAATGCAAGGGTAGCGATAGATATTCAGGAGCAGTACGAAACTGTTTTTGGATACGGAAAAAAACTTCCGCGCTCGGTGCTTGTGGTGCGAAGGGATCTGGCCGAAGGCAGTCCCAAGGAATTTAAGAATTTTCTGGCGGATGTTGAATTTTCCGTTCAAAGAGCCTCAAGAAAACCTCGCGGGGCTGCAGGAATTGCGGCGAAAAACGATTTTGGTGTAAACAAAAGAATCTCTGCGCAGGCAATTGCCGGTACAAAATTTAACTTTTACACTATGCCGCTCGATTGATTCCTCGAGCCGCGGATTCTTCTTTCTTTGCTTGCGTATGTGGCAGTTCTGCTTATGCAGGGCAAACGCATTATAAATAATTTAAGTAAACTTTGCGCGAAGGAACGGTTTCGTGGTCAAAAACACTCTGATTGTTGAGACCGCGTGAGCGGTCAATTCTATAGTTACTTTGCAACAATCAGCGTGTAGCGCATTATTGCGCGATTTTGAACCACGAAACCGTGACTGGGAGCAAGTTTTTTACTGAATACATTTATAATGCGTTTGCCCTGTATGCTTATTCTGATTTAATTGTCAATCATTGAGTTTTGATTTATAATTATTGCTATGATTAAAGAATTCTTAAACTATGATACTGTGCGTAATGACGCGCTGAAACTTGCATACAAAATTTACAATGAAGACCACTTTGTTCCTGACGTGATTTACTGTTCGCTTCGTGGCGGCGCATATATGTCAAACGTCATAAGTGAATATTATAAAATTGTAAGAAAGGACAAGCATCCTGTTCTTTATGCCGCGGTTGTTGCCCGCTCTTATTCAGACATCAGAAAAAACACTCCGCGCGTCTATGTCGATGGATGGACTTATCCTCCAAAAAATCTTCGTCCGGGCGACCAGATTATGCTTATAGACGACATCTACGACTCAGGAAATACAATCGATGCCCTTGTCAATATTCTATATGATTATGGAGTTCCCCGTGAAAACATCAAGGTTGTCGTGCATGATTACAAGGAATTCAAGTTCAAGGCGCAGCCTCCTGTAAAACCTGACTACTGGTGCAGGAAGTTTGTCATAGATTCCCCGGAAAACGACCGCTGGATTCATTATATGAGCCATGAGCTGGTCGGACTTTCTGAAAAGGAACTGGAGGAAAATTATTACAGGCAGGATCCGGAACTGAAAAAGGTTCTTGGTTCATTATTTGGTGAAAAATAACAGAAAATGAAAAAAGGATTTCAGCTTTTTACAATCATACCTCTCTTTCTTATGTTCCGTTTATCCGCAGAGTCGCGGGTTCTTAATCCTGTGAAGGGAACATGGGCGAACAGGCAGGTGCTTGTCGTTGATTTTCCGGCTTCAGACAGCGTTTATTATTCGCTTAGCGGCGAAGATCCGGAAACATCAGGAATTGCCTACGATGGACCTGTTCTGATTGATCTGGACGGTGATGTTTCCGTTTCTGTCGCAATAATTGATAAGGACGGAAATAAGCGGCTTGAAAAAATCGATTATAAAGTTTCTCCCGCATCGCTTCCGGAGGATTCGGAAGCCTGTAAATTTGTTGAGACGGTAAACCTTAATGGCATTGTTGATTACAACTGCGGAGATGTTTTTACAGTTCCGGCGTCGATGGAATTTTCGTTTGGAACACGTGATTACGAATTTGAGCCAGGAACTTCTATTTCTGTCAGCAAAAATTCTGTGGTTACGCGCCTTCTTCCATGTACTGTTACAGACGGAAAAGCCAAGTGGCGTTTTGTAATAAATGTTCATCCTGTTGAAACCGGGCTCTACACAAGAAAAGACCTTCCTTTTGAAATTTCTGACTGGTCTGACATTGTTTTTAAGGACAGGAAGAAAATTTACAAGGTTGACGACAGCTGGTGGCATCTTCCGAAAGAGCCGCTTGTTCTTGACCGAAGCAAAAATCACATGATTTCATGGCAAGACGTGGCATACTCTGATGAAAATATCGTAAAATTCTATGTGCTTCCTCCAAAACCGATGCTCCGCACTGAAAAACTGGAAGGCGGCGCGGTCTCGGTTTCGTTTGAAGGACACGAGGATTTTAAGTTTGGAATTCTTGACTCGGAAGGAAACGCTTCTGAGCTTTTTGACAGGATTACGATTGATACTTTTAAGGGCGACTGTTTTAAGGGAACTCTTGAAGCCGGAATCTATTATGATTCAGTTTTTCAGGGAAAAATAGAAATTCCTTTTGCAATAAATAAAAAAATGCCTGCCCAACCGGTTATCTCTTCCTCTGTGCCTGGCGCTTTTATAAGAAAAAATACAGAGGTGACGATTGAGTCGCCTGAAAATAATAAAATTTATGCGAATTTTTCAGGGCCCGTTATTCTGAAAGAGGATTTTTCAATAGAATCGGGCGCCACGCTTTTTGAGCTTTCTGACAAAAATTTTGTTCAGCTTTCAAAAAGGACATTTTCGCTTTCATCTGCAACGGATGGCGCGACAGCCTACCGTATCCTTTCTTACTGCGAGGATTCCGAGGGAAATAAAAGCAGAGTTTCAGAATATTCCGTTATAATCGACACCTGCAATTACTATATCGACGGCTCGATTGACTCGGAGGAGGCGAAAAAAAATGCGAACGGTTCAAAAAATGCGCCGTACGCCTCGTTTGCGGATATAGTTCCGTTTATAAAAGAAAGCCGCTATCTTAAGATAAATGTCGCCGGGAATATTCAAGTTCCTGACGGGCGCATAGTCATTGACTCCAACTGCGCGGTGCAGGGCTCTGGAGATGCCCGGCTTGTTCTTGCTCCCGGAACTGTTTTTGACATCAGGAATTCAAGCCTTTCATTTTCAGATGTTTTGATTTCGTTTAAGGAAGAAAATCTTTCAAAAGAATCTGCATGCGTGTTCAATGTGGAGCGTGGTGTTCTTTTCTTTGGCAACGTTGAATTGAACTGTCTGTTTGGAAAAAATGGAACTGTTGTAAATTCTGATAATTCCGTTATCAACATTGAAAACTCTGGAATAACTTCATCAGCTTCTGTTTATTCCTGCGTTATTTCTGCGGTCCAGTCAAAACTTAATGTAAAAAAATCAAGAATTGCAAGCGTTGCGGACACTGCTGTTAATTTTTCTGCGCAGGGCGGACTTTTTGAGCTTAAAGATTCTGAATGCAAGGTTACCGCGTCTTTAGGGCGGGTCGCGGAGCTTTTTGACACTTACTCTACTGTTTTAAATAATATTTTTACAGGAGATTTGAAAAACAGTTCTGGAAACGGCCGCGCCGTTTATATGGATAAAAAGAATCATTCTGTTGAATACATGAACAATTCGGAAGCAGGTTTCTGATGGCTATGGAGTTTTTGTGCGGACTGGATGAGGCCGGCAGAGGTCCTCTGGCGGGTCCTGTTACAGCGGGAGCGGTTATACTGCCAGAAGATTTTCCTGTTGAAATATTGAACGATTCCAAAAAGCTTTCTGAAAAAAAACGGAACCAGGCGGAGCTTGTCATAAAAGAAAAGGCCTGCTGGGGAATAGGAATTGTTAGCCACGAGACAATAGACAGGATTAATATTCTGAACGCAAGCATGTACGCAATGCAGCTTGCCTATGAAATGATGATTATAAAGCTTCCTGAATGGGCAAAAAATAATGGCATTTCAGAGTACCTTATTAACTGCATAACGGACGGAACTTCAACGCCAAAAATAAAATGCGGCAGAATAATATGCGAACCAAAAGCGGATGCCAAATATCCATGCGTAATGGCGGCAAGCATAATCGCAAAAGTTGGCCGTGACCGGATAATGTATGAAATGGATAAACTGTACCCTGAGTATGGCTATGCAAGCCACAAAGGGTATCCGACAAAAGCCCACCGGGAAGTATGCCATAAAATAGGACCGTCTCCAATTCAGCGGCTTTCGTTCAGATATTGAAAAATCTAAAAATTATTCTTCAGTGCTTGTCTCTTCTGTTTTAGCGCGCTTTGAAACAACGTGAATTCTTCCAGTTCTCTTGATTCCGTCATTTGGATTCCGCTCATTTTCAATCTTCATTCTATAGATTTTTTTTGTTTTTTCTTCTTTTGCGGCTTTCTTTTCCGCCTTGATTTTTGCCCGGTTTTTTCTGTCTTTTTCAATAAAATTTAAAGAGCGGTCCAGTCCCTGAAGGACTTTCTGCATATCTTCGGCAAAAATTGCAATCTGATGCCGCTCGCCGTCTGAACCGTCACGGTTTTTGCTTTCTACAATCTGAAGAAATACATCTCCAGTACGATTTTCCTTTACGTTGAAAAAATAAGAACGGTTGTCAAGATAAACTTCTGTTGTGTAAAGTTCTCCGCGTGCAGCCATATTTTGCCTTCCTTAGAAATGTAATTATTTTCTAATAAAATATCTTAGAAATAAAAAATAATCAACATACTTTTTATGAATTAAATTTTCCTGCGATTTCGCGGACTTTTGCCAAAAGTTCTTTCATCGCATTTTCTGTTGTTTCCGAGCCAAAACTAAAACGCACCGCAGTTTCAGATTCATCTTGCGTTACGTGCATCGCCTTAAGAACCGGACGGTTGTTTTTTCTGCTGGAGCAGGCGCTGCCTGTGGAAATATAGAATCCTTCCGCATCCAGTGCGCGCAGCAATACCTGTCCTGGAATATTTTTGAATGAAGCCTGTACAATCCATGGGGAGTAAAGATCCATTTTTTCCGGGCGAGATTTTGGAATGATTGAGCAGCATTCCAGCTGCGTAAGGCCGCTTATGAATTCCCCGCAGTATTTTTTCTGCTCGGAAAAGCGTTCCTCCATTTTTTTGTTCTGCGAGGAAATGTAATATTTTTCAAGGCATCTGCTGAATGCCAGCGCGCCATAGACATTTTCTGTTCCTGAACGGATTCCTTTTTCCTGTCCGCCGCCGCGCAAAAAAGTTTCGGGCGCGTTTTTTGAATAAAAGATTCCGATTCCCCGCGGACCGCAAATTTTGTGCGCGCTGAACGCGGCGCTGTCAATTCCCTTGTAATTCAGGTTAAAAGGAATTTTTCCGGCTGCCTGAACGCAGTCAACATGAAGCCTAGGCCTTCGCTTTCCTTCCGTTGCCTTGGAAACTGCATCCGCAATCTTATAGACAGGCTGGATTGCTCCTGTCTCGTTGTTTACAGCCATTACGCAGACTAAAACCGTATTTGAACGCAGCATGGAAACCACAGTCTCCGGCTGTATAATTCCATCTGAGTCAGAAGGAATTTCCTCGGTTTCAACACCGCATTTTTTTAGCTCGTTTGCCATTTCCCGTACTGCAGGATGTTCGATTGAACTGAAAAGCACGTGGGACTTGCTCTGTCTGTTCAGCACAGAAAGCAGGGCAATGTGATCGCTTTCCGTTCCGCCGGAAGTAAAGTATATGGTTTCAGCCGGAACGCCTAGAGTTTTTGCGCAGTTTTTTCTGGCTTCTTCAAGAAGTCCGCGCGCTTCTTTTCCCGCTGTATGTATGCTCGAAGGATTTCCCCATTTTTCAAGGGTTTCATTCAGCGCGGAAACCAGGATGTCTTTGTCCGAAGGGCTTGTGGCGGCCCAGTCAAAATAATGTTCTTTTTGAATGTCTGTCATTTTTTTTGTCTTGCCGCCGTTTTTATTTTAAAACTGAAAGGATTTCAGAATCTTCTATCTCTTCTGTAAAAGGTTCGCAAAGCCCTCTTAAAAGTGTGCAGCGTATTTTTGAGGAAGTATTTTTTTTGTCCTTCCTCATCGCTTCCAGAATCCGTTCGTTGAATCCGCCGCCAGCAATAAAAGAAGGAACCGAATCCCTGCACCAGCCGAATTTTTCCAGAATGTCAAGAACTTCGTCTTTGAACGATTCGCGGCAGTATTCAAGCTTTGCGCACAGGCAGACGGCTCTTCCGATTCCCCATGCGACCGCATCGCCGTGAGCAATGCTTCCCAGACCGGCTACCGTTTCCAGCGCATGGCCGAAAGTATGCCCCAGATTCAGGAACATCCTTATATTTTTTTCGGTAAGATCCTGTTCCACAACCTTCGCTTTGTCGGAGGCGCATTTTTTTATTACATTAAAAATTGTCTCTGAATCAGCCTGAAGAAGTTTTTCTGAGTCGTTCTTAAAAATATCATAAAGTTCAGTATCGAACAAAAGTCCTGTTTTTAATGCTTCTCCAAGCCCTGAGCGGTACTGGCATTCAGGAAGGAATTTTACAAATTCCGGGAAAATAAGGATTTCCTCCGCCGGCCAGAATTCCCCGATCATATTCTTGTAATTTTTAAAGTCGCAGCCTGTCTTTCCGCCGATTGAAGCATCGACCATGGCAAGAAGCGTTGTTGGAACAAACTGGCAGGCGATTCCGCGCTTAAAAAGCGACGCCGCAAAACCGGTCATATCGCAGATAACGCCGCCGCCGATTCCCACAAAAAGGTCTTTTCTGGAAAAACCGGCCTCGATTGCGTTGGAAACAATTTCAAGAACGCTGTCAATCGTCTTGTATGGTTCGCCTGAGCCAAGAATTATAAGAATATCGTTTCCGCAGCTTCCGTCTTCAAATTTTGAAATAAAATGTTCCATTACAGGAAGTGTTGCCACCGTCGCATCCGTTACAAAGCATCTTTGCCTGCCGCCGGAATTTCCAGGCTCATAGACAGAAACAAGGTCTGGAGTTTCAGAAGAAAAGGTTATTTTTGTAACCGCTGTGCCGGGATTTACCGGAAGGTATTTAATATCTAAATTTTCAGTTTCACAAGACATAGTCTTATTTTAATAGTTTTTGGAATCCATTGCAACAAAGTCGGCTTTTACGGATTCTACGCGCGCAATTTCTCTTTTCAGCATTTTTCCGTAGTCAAGCTCGCCTGTCTTTATTCGTTCCCGCTCGTCTTCCCAGTACTGTAAGTCTGTAAGAAACAAAAAGTTAAAGTCCTTTGTATTCGCCTTTTCCGCCCACAGCTGGGCTTCCTGCCAGTAATAAAGTCCTGCGTTGTAAAAGCTTAGCGCTTTCTCAAGATTTCTTATGTATTCATCTTTCCATGGCGCATCGTAAAATTTCGCGGTTTTTTTGTCAAAAGTCCTGCCGAGCCTAAGATGCTGCTCTATCAGCTTTAAATTTATGTGCATCTGAAAAAGGTAACGGTATTTTTCCCACTGTTTTTCTGTGTCTATTTTTGCATTCGCATAAAGTGGATTCGCAAAGTCAGCCTGCGCCGCTTTTTCCAGCCAGTAGATGTTTTCAATGCAGTCGTCAGGGTACTGCTGGTAATGGACATGATAAAGCCTGTACCAGTCTTCCTTGTATTTTACCATGTACGCGCTTGCGGAAAAAACGCACGCAAAGGCAAAAATTATTGCGGCGGCGAAAAATTTTATTGTTTTATAAAAAGACTTCTTCACATTATTTTTATCGGAAAAAAAACTTTAAAATTAACCGGAAATCTTTGTTTTAAAGTAAAAGCGCGGGCTTTCTTTTTTTTGGGCAACCCGGCGGAAAACCGCCGTCGGGCTTTTCAGGGTTTCATTGCGCACTAGCGTCCGCAACGGCTTCGCCGCCCTTTCAATCCCTGTTGCATTCATTCCATATAAAGTCGCTTATCTCATCAATCGGTTTTGCGGCGTCTACTTCTATTATTTTCATTCCTTCGCCTTTAGTTCCCCTGTATTCGTTTATTACCGCGTCGTATAGTTCGGCTGTTTTTTTCTGAAAACTGATTTTTTCGTAGATTTCTTTTGCTTCGCCGCGGCTGTTTACTCGCGCAAGTGAAATTTCCGGATCAATCTTAAAGTAAAAAAGAATTTCCGGCAGCGGAAAGACGCTGTTCAAGTGCTCCGGAAGCTCTTTTCCGCAGGTTACTGACTGATACGCAAGGCTTGAAAAGAAATAACGGTCGCTTACGGCGATTTTTCCTTTTTCAGTCTGTTCAGCAATTCCGTCCTTTCCAAACAGATGTTCACAGCGGTCGGCGGCAAAAAGAAAGGCTGCGGTTTTTTCATCGACCTTAAAATCGCCCCTGAGCATTTTTCTTAAAAATTTTCCAGTCTCTCCGGAAGTCGGTTCTGCTGTGACAAAAATTTTGCCATCTTCAAAACGCTCTGCAAGTTTTTTTATCTGCGTTGAAGTTCCTGCTCCGTCTATTCCTTCAAAAACGATGAAATTCTTTAAAATCATAGTTTCCTTCCTTTGTTTGGGTTGCTTTGCGACTTTAATCTTTTTTATCGCGCAAAGTCTTGGCAAATTGACGCGCTTTTTCCGGTAGCCCATCCAATTTTTGTGCAGAATTTATAAAACTCGAAATTCGGGCTATATAAAAATTCTTTAAAATTAGTTACAATATTATATCCGTAAGATGAAAAGGCTGTCTTTAAAAGAAACTCTCGCATTAACAATTTTTCTTCTCGTTTCTGTTCTTTCAGCATTTATGGTGCGTCCTCTGTATTCTTTTGTGTCGGCGGAGCTGAAGAAAAAAACACAGATGCTGGAAAGCATTGTTTCTGAAAAAACCGGGATGAATATTTCTTATGAAAAGTTTTCACCTTCAATTGTTACCGGCTTACGGATTAAGAATATAATACTGTCAGATGTGAATGACGGCAAGCGGATTGCCCAGATAAAAAAAATTGTCCTGCGTTACAGTATCTTTGATTTTCTTCGCGGACGGGGAATCTCTTCTGTAAAAGATGTGTCCGCGGACGGTATCCTGCTTGAAGTGAACAAGGAAAACCTGTTCCTGAAAAAGATTTCTGAATACTCAGGCAAAAGCGAAAAAGGGCATAAAACACTGAATGAAAAAAACATTCTTTTTGAATTAAAAAAAATAGCCTCGGAGCTTCCTTTCAATGTCTACGTGAAAAATGTCCAGCTTGTTTATTCTGGCGCGGACGAATACGCTTCCGTAAATTTTCGCAAGGTTTCCATAGCATATCTTACGCACTCCAGGGAACTTAAGATAAAAACTTCAGGTGGAGCGGCTTATTCAAATAAAGGCAGTCGCTTTTCCCTGGGATTTTCCGCAACCGGTTCAATTCCGAATGATTTTGAGGAAAGCTCGGTTACGTTCAGAATAAATGATTTTACGGACGGAAAATATTCGCTCAGCAAATTGAACCTTCTTCTTGGCTATAAGAACCGCACTTTTGAACTGCGCTCGATACAGAACGGTTATCCGCTTTATCTGCAGGGCGCTTATGGACTGGATTCCTCTGAAGCGTCGGTTTTCTTGAGCACTAGGGATTTTAAGCCTGCCGGAATTGTTTTTTCGCGTCAGAATTCTGATTCGGCTAAAAAGCTGAAAAAACTTTCCCTTTCCGTAAATGCCGCGGCAAAATATAATTTTCAGACAAGGGATTTTTCGTATTCTTCCCGGGGAAAAGTCAGCGTGCCGGAGACAATCTATTCAGGCGGTTTTACGGCGGAGTATTCTTTTTACGGCGATAAAAAAAGCGTTTCTGTGCAAAAAATGGAATTTTCCGGGCCGAATATCGATGTTGATTATTCGGGAATTTTTGAATATAAAGGCTTCCGGCTTTCCGGCGAGCTGAACGTCAATGCACTGAAGCTTCCGAACGGAGTGAACATTTCCACGGAACTTTACATAGATTCTCTTGAAAAAGGTTTTATGGCTTTTGCGCCGCAGCTCATGCTTGACCAGAAAACGCTTACCGCGATTCAGTTTTCCGCCGTTCCCGTAAAGGATTCTGTGGATTTTTCTTTTGAAGTTTCGGATTATTTTCATTCCGAGGCCGAAAACGCAGGAACAGTAAAGATTAACGGAAGCTACATCGGCGGCACAAAATACCTGCAGGCAAATATTTCTTCCAGCGGAATTTATCTGGACAGCGCGGCCCAGACGGTTTCTTGTTTTGGGAAAAATCCCGGAAAATCATCCTTCGGTTTTCTTTCCAGCTATATTTTTAACGGCGAATTTTTTGTTTCAACTGATTTCAGCAAGGTTTCCTTCAATGTTCCGTATGCCTTTGTTGCAAATACAAAAAAGGAAGGTCAGTTCTTTTACATTTCTCTTGACGGAAACGATTCTTCCATCAATATCAACCGCTTTGACTTTGTGAACGGCGGAAAACTTGTCCATCTTTCAGGAATTTATGAAAAATCTCCTGATGAGGAAGATTCGTTTCTTTCTGCTGATTTGAACGCCGGCTCGATTCCTTACCATTTTTCAGGAAACTTTATGCCGGGAATTGTCTCTGTGACAGGCGACTATGGAGCGGCCTTTGACCTTAAAAAAAATGCGAATGGCAGGATTTCCGGAAGCCTTTCCGCGGACGGATTTCCATTTGACGCGAACGGCTCTATTTTTACGCTTTCAACAAATGCGTCTTTTACTTATTCTGATGAGGATGGAATCAACGTAAAAATTCCACGGCTTGAAGTTGTTGAGGCCAGCGGAAAATATTCTTTTAATCCTGTCCTTAATGTTTCCGGCAATGTTACTAAATACGGCGTTTTTCTGGATACAATATCCTATTCGGACAAATATTCGGCGATTGAAGGTTCTTCTGAGCTTCTGTGGAACATGAATGAAAGTATTTTTGATTCGGCAAGGTTTTCCGCTGTCCTGAAAAATCCTGTTTCAACAGAAGGAATAAATGTTTCCATGGAACTTTCAAATCCGAACGGCGATGTTTTTTCTGCGGAAAATCTTAAGAATTCGTTTTATGTGAATTCCCAGGTTGTGTTCAATAATTTTGGCTTAAGCCGTTTTACCGCGGAAGAAAGTGAGAACAACCGTCTTTCCGCGACTCTGATTGTCTCGGGAATTCCTTCCAATCTGTACGCCGGATTAAATGTGGAAAGGCTTTCTGTCATGTCTGCCGGAAAAGAAATAGATGTGAACGGTTCTGCGTTTATTGAAGAAAAAAATCTTACGGTGGATAACTTTAAGCTTTCCTGCAACAATCTTTCATTGAGCAATATTTCTGCCCAGTTTGACCTTAATACTTTTACCGGGCTTGCAAAGGCTGATTTTGATACTGTAGTCGCAAAGCAGACTGTTCACGCGCCTCTGGAATTTTCTGTTTCTGATACGGTTCTTAAAAAAGGAAGCTTTTTGCCGTCGGAATTTGCCGCCCGGCTTTCATGCGAGAAATTTTCAGGAACGCTATTTAAAAAACAATTTCCTTTCTATCTTTCTGTCCTTCATTCAGGAGGAGTCACAACGGTTTATTCTTCGGCGGAGCAGGGAATTTCCGGAACTATTTATAACGACGGAAAACTTGATTTTAAGATTGCGGATGAAAAACCTCTTCAGTTTGCGCTTTCCGGGAATTTAAAGAGCAGCCAGCTGGATGTCTCCGTAAAAAATGTAAAGGCGGATGTTGGAAAACTCTTTGAATTTATAGATATTCCCCGGCTTAAAGTTTACAACGGAAAACTTGACGGTTCTCTTTCTATTTCAGGATTAAAGGCAGATCCGGAATTCCTTGGAACTTTCACCCTCTCTCAGGCTGATTTTACGCTTCCAAAGATTGTCTCCCAGCATGTTATTGTTCCTAAAACCCAGATTATTTTTGACCACAATAAAGTTCAGATTCCGATAGCCCGCGGTTATGTAAAAAAGCCGGACAATGTCATTTGCGCCGACCTGCGCGTTTTCTTTGACCGCTGGTCATTCAGCCGGCTGGAAAGCCACATCTGGAATCCGGACAATGCGTATATGCCGGGCGATTTTGAAATCCGCCTTGCTCATTTCAAGGGAGACGTGAGCCTTGATGTGGATATTGCTTTTGAGGACCATTATCTTGACGTCCAGGGCGATGTTTTCCTTAAAAAAGTTACAGGAAGCGTAAAGACAAAGGAGCTTGCACTTTCTCCGCCGAAGCGTAACTGGTTCGCCCGTTCGCAGATAAATCTGCATTTTGGCCAGCACGTTACTTTTATATTTGATCCGCTTTTGCGCGCGGTTCTTGTACCGAATACAGTGTTTGGTTTTAAGTACGATATGTCGAATGGAGATATGGAGCTTGACGGAGAGCTTGCGTTCCGCTCGGGGGACATTTCGTACCTTAGCCGGAACTTTTACCTTAAGAACGGTTCAATGCGCTTCAACAGCAATGACCCGACTTTTAATCCTCTTATAAGCGTTCAGGCGGAAACTCGTGAACGCGATGATTACGGAAATGACGTGCGTATTATCCTTACGGCGAACAACCAGTACCTTTTGAATTTTAATGCGCAGTTTTCTTCCATTCCTGCAAAATCAGAGGCAGAAATCCGTTCTCTGCTCGGTCAGATTGCGATAGGCGATTCTGAAAGGGTAAGCTCGCTTATCTTTGCTACAGGCGACTATGCCATTCAGTCTACAATCGGGCGTTCTATAGAGAACAAGTTGCGTGATTTCCTTAATTTTGATATATTGAGCGTCAGAACAAATGTTCTGCAGAATGCGCTTAACTATGGTCTGCTAGACAGAACGGAGGATTCAGAAAATTCTGGTTTCGGATTCGGTAACTTTTTTGATAACTCAACTGTTTATATAGGTAAGTACTTTGGAAGTTCTTTATATATGGATGCCCTTATGCACTGGTCTTACGACAGAACCAGGGTGGATGATAAGTTTACGGCAGGCGGTCTTGTATTCCGTCCGGAATTTGGTCTGGAAATAGAAGCGCCTTTCGGAAATCTCCGATGGAATATGGCGCCTGATATAAACGGAATTAGAAATGATAGATTTGTATCTTCGACTTCTGTAACGCTTTCATGGAAATTTTCATTTTAAAAAAAAGGTGGTGGGTACACTCATGTCCTTGATGTTGAAAAGATTTAAACTTTTGCTTTCAGTGTTTTTGTTTTTTTCTGTTGCTGCTGTTTTTGCGCAGACTTCGGAAGATTCCGACTGGTTCTGGGGAAAAACCGTTTCCGAGATTTCTTTTGAAGGTCTCAGAAGCGTAAAGAAATCTGAAGTATCTGGCGTAACCAATAGTTTTATCGGAAAAGTTTTTGATGAGAAATTTTACAGTGATATTCTTGACCGTCTTTATGCGCTTGGTTACTTTGAGGATATAGAGCCTTTTGCAAAACATGACGCAAAAAATCCGGAAAAAGTAAACCTTGTGTTTACGGTAAAGGAGCACGCTGTTGTCGCATCGCTTAATTTTAAGGGAAATAAAAAAATCCGCAATAATGAGCTCCGCGATACAGTTTCAATGAAACCGGGCGATGTTTATATTGAGTCGAACGCTCTTGTTGATGAGCGCGCCCTTCGCGACCTTTACATAAAAAAAGGCTATATAGACGCGAAGATTTCTGTTTCCACAAGCGACTCTCAGGAAGGAGTTGATGTGACATTTGTAATAAACGAAGGAAATTCAACTGTTGTAAGCCAGGTGAATTTTTCTGGAAACACAGTTTTTTCCGCGCGCACATTGAAGAGTAAAATTTCATCGAAGGAAAAGGGATTCCTGAAGGACGGGGCGTTCCAGCGTTCGTCGGTGGAGGCGGACAAACAGTCGCTTGTCGCCTATTATGCCACAAAAGGCTATATAGATGCCCGCGTTATTGATGTTGTTGAAAATTCTTCTTACAACGAAAAAAAGGAACGCGAGGAAATTGAGCTTACTTTTGTTCTTTCAGAGGGCGCTCAGTATACTTACGGCGGCCTTACGGTTTCAGGAAACGAGATTTTCAGAACAGAAAAACTTCTTTCGTATGTAAAGCTTAAAAACGGAGATGTCTTTAATCAGACAAAGTTTCAGGAAGGAATCGCCGGCATAACAAACCTGTATTACGAAAACGGCTATATGTCAAACGAATTCTATCCGACGGTTAACAAGGACCCTGAAAAACGCACTGTAAGCTATGCGCTTTCTATAAAAGAGCGTTCTCGCGCCCATGTTGAAAATATAATTATCAAGGGAAATACAAAGACAAAGGATTACGTAATCCTCCGCGAGCTTCCTATTGAGCCGGGCGATGTTTTTAGCCGCGACAAAATCATGGCGGGGCTTAGAAACCTTTACAATACCCAGTATTTTTCAAGCATCGTGCCAGAGCCTGTTTCCGGCTCGGAAGAAAATCTTGTCGACCTTGTCATTACGGTCGAAGAGCAGAGTACGACATCCCTGCAGTTCGGAATGACTTTTTCAGGAATTGAAGATGCCGATGACCTGCCGATTTCTCTTTATGCACAAGTTGAAAATTCCAATTTCCGCGGAACTGGAAAATCAATTTCTTCTGGTGTGACAATCGCTTCTAACGAGCAGTCGGTTGACTTTGGTTTCAGGGAAAACTGGCTTTTTAACCAGCCGATTTCTTTTTCAGAATCGCTTTCCGTTTATCATTCAAATTCCTATGCGCTGGCGTTGCGAATGCTTCCAAACGGTGTTTTTGACGACGATTATTATTACATGAACTACGAGTCTTTCGGGGCTTCGCTCGCTACAAGTTTTGGACGCCGCTGGCTTCCAAGGTTTGCAATCTTTACGCTTTCGGGCGGTATGACAAATTCAATCACAGACAATCTTTACGATGAGTCTTTTTATATACCTCTGGATTCTGGCGTAAACAAATTTGCAAACCGTTTCGGTATAAAGAATTCGCTGTTTATGAATGCCTCGCTTGACAACCGCGATATTAATTACGACCCTACAAAAGGATGGTTTGTAAGCGAGCGTCTTGCCTGGTACGGACTGATTCCGGGGGTCGAAAAAGAATTCTATCTGCGTTCAGATACAAAGCTTGAGTCATACCTAAAACTTTTTGATGTTCCGTTGTTCAACGGATTCTGGAATTTTAAGATGGTTCTTGCGGCTTACACTGGAATTTCCCTTGTTTATCCTGTTCCAGGAACTTTGTTCGGTGATTCCAGCAAAGTATACATTGACGGTATGTTTAACGGACGAGGCTGGACTAATATCTACAATGAAACGCGCGGAAAAGCGATGCTTTCTAACCGTGTGGAGCTCAGGCTTCCATTGTTCCAGGGAATTCTTGGCGTGGACGGATTCTTTGATGCTGTCGCTGTAAAGGACGAGCCTGAAGATTTGCTTAATAATCTTAAGCTTGATGATTTTTATTTTAGTTTCGGTCCTGGATTAAGGTTTCTTGTTCCGCAGTTCCCATTGCACTTGCTTTTTGCAAACAAATTCCGCGTAATAGACGGAGAAGTAAAATGGGACAGCACATGGCAGTTCGTCCTTTCGTTTAATATGACAAATAAATAAAAAGGTGGATTATATGAAATTTAAAGGCGCAAAATCAGTTCTTTTTGCTTTTATTTTAACTGCTGGCTCATCGCTTTGTGCGCAGCAGATTACAAAGTTTGGTGTTGTTGATACTGCGAAAGTTTACAACGCATATTTCAGAAATTCTACTTCAGTACGCAACTACGAAAAAAAGAAGGCGGATTTTCAGCAGGAAATAAATAAATACACAGACGAACTTCAGAAACTTCAGGCAAAAAAAGTTGACTACGAAAAAGCCGGAAACGATGCGATGGCTCAAAAAACCCAGGCTGAAATAACAAAAAAAACTGATTTTGTAGTTGAATACACAAACGCTAAAAATGTGGAGCTTGAGTCAATGCAGAAAACCCTCCAGGGATCTGACACATTTTATAATAATCTGTACAGCACGCTTTCAAGAATTGCTGAGTCTGGCGGTTACAGCATGATTTTAAGCCTTCAGCAGTCAAACGCCATTCTGTGGTATTCAAATTCTGTTGATATTACAGAACAGGTAATCGCCGAGTTAGGAAGATAATCTTGTGGATTCAGATGTAGCGCTTACTCCGGTATTAGAGCAGTATTTAAAAATCAAAGGCGAACATAAAAATGAGATTCTATTTTTCAGGGTAGGCGATTTTTATGAAATGTTCTTTGATGATGCTGTGGAGGTTTCCAGACTTCTTAATTTAACGCTGACTCATAAGGGCGCGGCTCCAATGTGCGGAATTCCATATCATGCCGCAAAGATATACATCGCACGGCTTCTTAGGGCCGGAAGAAAAGTTGTTATTTGTGAGCAGGTTGGAGATCCAAAGGCAAAAGGTCTTACGGAGCGAAAAGTTGTAGAAATAATTACTCCTGGAACTGCGCTTGAATCTGAATATCTTGAGGGAAATTCAAACAATTTTCTTGCAGCCTTGTCTGTAACTCATGGTTGCGCAGGCTTTGCGTTCATCGATGTTACAACAGCGGCTTTTTCGGCTACCAGCTGGCGTTCCTCTGAAATGGCGGAACAGTTTCCTAAGGAGCTGGGGCGTTGTTCTCCGCGTGAAATTCTTCTTCCGCAATCGTTAAGGCAGAACAAAGTTATTCAGGATTCCATTGCCCAGTATCCGGCTATGTCAATTTCATATTATCCGGACTGGGATTTTAATGCTGAATTATCCTATAAAAAGCTTGTTGAGCAGTTTAAAACGGCGAGCCTTTTGTCCTTCGGGCTGGAAAAAACTTCTGCGGAGGTTGCGCCGGCCGGTTTCCTTCTTGATTATCTTGCAAAGACTACGAATACAGTTGTTCCCCACGTAAAGTCAATAAAAGTTTACAAGGACACGAATTATCTTATTATTGATGATTCAAGCCGCCGGAATCTTGAAGTTGTTGCAAATTTGCGCGATGGCTCTGTTCAGTTCAGTCTTCTTGAATGTCTTAATTTTACCCGGACAGCGATGGGAAGCAGGATGATTCGCCAGTGGCTTTTGTATCCGCTTACTGATGTTAAGAAAATCAATGCAAGGCAGGCGCACGTGCAGCTTTTTTATGAAAACCGAAACCTTATGGATTCTGTGCGCGAAAAAATTAATCCGATTCTGGATATTGAGCGCCTGGCTGGAAGAATCGCGATGGACAGGGCCCATGCGAAGGATTTGCAGGCATTAAAAGCGAGTCTTGTCGCGTGGTTAAAAGCAAGAAATGAACTTTCAGATTTCGATTTTGCTTCAATTGATGATGCGCCGGCGGTTGAAATAATTGATTTGATTCAAAATGCTATTTGCGAAGACCCTGCGACTTCTCTAACAGAAGGAAGAATTATAAAGGCCGGATGGTCGGATGAGCTGGATCACTGGAGAAACGTTCGCGACAACTTTGGACAGATTCTTTCCGACTACGAAGCTGAGGAACGTGAGCGGACCGGAATTTCAACCTTGAAAATAAAATGCACAAATGCTTTCGGCTATTTTATTGAAATCAGCAAAGGAAAACTTTCTTCCGTGCCGGCTGATTTTATTATGCGCCGGGCTCTTGTGAACGGCGACCGCTATACAACTCCAAGGCTTCAGGAGCTGGAACACGAGCTTAACGAAGCCGGTACAAAAATTCTGGAGCTTGAAAGAGATTTGTTTGTTGAAATCCGCTCGAAACTCCACGATTACGTTTCTTATCTTATGCAGACGGCTTCTGAAATTGCCTACACGGATGCGGCGTCCTCATTTGCAAAGGCTGCTGTCCTGAACAACTGGGTCCGCCCTGAGGTTGTGAATTCCGGGGTTTTTAATGTAAAAAAAGGACGCCATCCTGTTGTTGAAAAACATTTGCCTTCCGGAGAATTCGTTTCTAACGACTTGAATATTTCAGCAGATAGCTCTGACGGGAAGACTTTCTGCCTTATAACCGGACCGAATATGGCCGGAAAAAGCACGTTTCTTCGTCAAAACGCTCTGATTTCTCTTCTTGCGCAGACAGGCTCGTTTGTTCCGGCTGAATATGCTGAAATCGGCGTTGTCGACAGGATTTTCTGCCGCGTTGGCGCTAGTGACAACCTTGCGCGTGGTGAATCTACTTTTCTTGTGGAGATGACGGAAACTGCAAATATTTTACGCTCTGCGACAGAAAAATCTCTTGTCATAATGGATGAGGTAGGGCGCGGAACAAGTACGGAAGACGGACTTTCCATCGCATGGGCAGTTAGCGAATTCCTTCTGAATAATATAAAATGCAGGACACTGTTTGCCACTCATTACCACGAATTGACCAGAATTGAGCATAAAAAGCTGGAGCTTCTCTGCATGGAAGTAGCCGAGCAGGGCGAATCCGTCACCTTTTTAAGAAAGGTCAAGGTTGGAGCCAGCGAGAATTCCTATGGAATTCATGTTGCAAAACTTGCCGGTGTTCCGGAAGCGGTAATAAAGCGCGCCAATGAGATTCTCTGTCATATTCAGAATGTCGCTGAAAACAAACCTGTTCTGGACGAAATTCCTGAATATCATGAAAATGAATCTATAAGGCAAGAGCCTGTCGCTCCTGGTCTTTTTAGCGATGAAGAGATTGTGCTTGACGAAATTCTTTCCGCAGATCCGGATAATATGACACCACTTGCGGCTTTGCAGATGATTTCCAGGTGGAAAAAAGCTCTTTCCGGAAGATGATTCTGTGTTTCTTGCGGCAAGTTGTGTGATTTGAATTTTCGCAGTTTTTTGTCCGTTTATTTCAGTTTTTAACTTTTTTTTGCAATATATAAATGTGAACAAATTTTTTTTCTGGATTCAGTCCGCGGTGATGGCGGCCGGGCGATTTGTGTTTTTATTCCTTGCAGGAGGAACTGAGTGCGCTGTCTGCGGGGATGATACTGGTCTGCTGCCTGTCTGCGATGATTGCAGGAAGAAATTTTTTGCGGTAAAGCCTGCCGGTCTTGGAGTTTGCAAAAACTGCGGCAAGGAGCTTATTTCCGAAGATGATGTCTGTATGGAATGCAGGGAAAACCTTCTTTTGAAAAATTTGGACGGGGCTTTTCCGTTGTTTTCGTACCGCCTTTGGAATACAAGCTTGCTTTGCAGGTGGAAACTTGAGGATGAACGGATTTTTTCGGATTTTTTTGCAGAACTGATGAATGAAAGGTTGAGTCAGGTTTGTAAGATGATGGGAAAATTTGTTGTGGTTCCTGTTCCGCCCCGGCCTGGAAAAATCAGGAAAAAAGGCTGGGATCAGGTTGATGAGATAAGCCGGATTCTTGAATTCAGGTACGGATGGAAGGTGATGAGGATTCTGAAGCGGCACAACAATATCCAGCAGAAAACCCTCGAACGCAGTCAAAGAATGGAAATGATCGGGAAAGCGTATTCTTTGGCCGCAGACGTTAAGGTTGCGCCGGAGACTGTATGTCTTGTGGATGATGTTCTTACTACCGGAAGCACAATTGAGTCTTGCGCTGAAAAACTGAAAGGTTCAGGCTGCAAAAAAGTGTTCGCTGTAACTTTGTTTTCCGTGGACCGCTGAGGCGGCGGATGGAATGTAATTAATTGCAAAAACCGGTTTTTCATAGTATGCTTATTGAAGAGGATTTTATGGATACAGAAGATTTTCAGATTCAGTTAGTTACTTTCCGTCTTGGAAACGAGTTATATGGTGTTGATATTATGTCTGTAAAGGAAATTGTAAGGATTCAGCCAATCCGTCCGATTCCAAATGCACCGAATTATATGGTTGGAATTTTAAATCTTAGGGGAGAAATAATTCCTATAATAGATCTTCATCGTCGTTTTAATATTCCCTTTGCAAATGAAGAAGACGAGCTTGATGAGCTTGAAAGCGGATTTATAATTCTAAATATCAATGGCAAACAGCTTGGAATAATAATCGACCGCGTTTCCAGGGTTGCAACCGTCAATTCTTCAGATATTCAGACGGCGCCGCGGATGTCCGGCGGAATTGGAAGTGAATATATCAGGGGCGTTGTTCGAAATGACGATGGCTACTTGATTATTCTGGATATTGTCAGGCTTTTTGATCCGAAAGAACTTCAAAAAATCGTAGGAAATTTCTAAAATACTTAAATGATTCAGACTTATAGTACAACAATTCGTCGAAAAGAAATGGATGCCGTGCTTACCTGTATGGTCGATGAGCGGATCGGACCCGGGGAGCTTAACGCCAGGTTTATTCAGACAGTAAAAGAGTTTTTTGGATGCGATGGCGCGGTTGCGTTAAGGAATCCTGCTTCTGCGTTGAAATATGCCTTGCGTTCGATAGGTTTAAACCCGGGTGAAACAATAATGATTTCAGCGCTTGCTCCGGCATGGCATTATCAGGCTGCCGCGGATTTAGGCTACAAGCCGCTTGTTCTTGACGTTGATGAAAATTCCGGGCTTGTAAACGCAGAAATCGTAAAAAAAGGAATCGAAAGCGGCGGATGTCTTCTTTTGCTTCACGAATCTATGGGAATTCTTCCTGAAATTGATGAGATAAACGCGCTTGGAATTCCGGTTATAGAGGATGTTTCTAAGAGCGCAGGCGCATATTTTCCGACTTATGATGAAAATAATAATCCTATAGAAGGCAGAAAAGCCGGTTCTATGGGAGTATTTTCAATCCTTGGACTGGAGGAGCACGACGTGGTTACTGCTGGTGGAGGTGCTGTTCTTATGGCTCCGAACCGCCGGGAATGGATTGTGCTTAAAAAATTTGTTGACTCAATGCCTGGAACAGAGCTTCTGCCGGATCTGAATTGCGCTTTGGGCTGGGTCCAGTTGAAGGAATTTAAGCATAACGAGCTTTTGCGTAAAAAAATATTCGGTCTGTTCCAAAGGGCTTGCATGAGCGGACGGCACAGGATGTTTATCAGGGGATCTGGCGCGGTTGTGCCTGCCGCGAAAGGTGTTGCCGCTGTTCCAAAAAACGATGGCGAAAATTCCGAAGGAGAAACTTACGACTATACATCGACGATGTGCTGTTTTCCTCTGATACTTACAACTTCATTTAAAGATATAAAACAGTATGCCGCAAAAAAAGACATTGAGATTTCACAGGCGTACGAAGATTCTGTTATGGCGTTAAAACAGGATGAAATTTCGTCTGAATGTATAAAAGCGAAGTCGCTGTATCTGCGTTGCGTTCTTTTTCCGCTTTATCCGCGGCTTACACATTCGCAGGTTGCAAAAATAGTAAAAGTCTTGGGAACTTTGCCGTAAACAATGAAAAATTGCCTTATAATCGTAAACACGCACAAAAAAGAATCTCAGAAAATGGGTCAGTTTATTTCTGAATACTTAAAAAGAAAGAATATCGATTCCCGTTTTTTTTCTTTTGACGGATTTACGGACGGTATGCCATGCGGCGCAAAAAAAAATCCCTTTGAGTCGGTTGATTTTGTTGTTACGCTTGGAGGTGACGGAACGGTTCTTTTTGCCGCGCGGGGTTGTGTGGAGCATGAAATCCCAGTCTTTCCGGTAAATTTCGGAGAGTTCGGTTTTATAGCAAGCATACAGAAAGATGAATGGAAACGTGAGCTGGATTTGTTTTTGGAAGGAAAGGCAAAAATCGCTGAAAGAAATATGCTTCAGGCTGTTGTTATAGACGGAAAGACAGGAAAAGATGTCTATTTTGGAACAGGATTGAATGATATTGTAATAAGCGCAAAAATGGCTAGCCGGACAATCCTTATGGGCGTGGACTATAATTATGTCAGTCTTGGAAAGTTTAAGGCTGACGGAATAATTATCTGCACTGCGACCGGTTCTACGGCATATTCTTCTTCTGCAGGCGGTCCGATTGTCGACCCTACAATGGATGCGATTATCCTTACTCCTAAAAATTCATTTTCACTTTCGAGCAGGCCTTTGGTTTTAAATCCGCATGGTGAGCTTGAGATTACAATTCTTCCTTCGCGTGAATCTGATATTATAATTACGCTGGACGGACAAAAACCTTTCGATATTCACGAAGGTGATTGCATAAAAATCCGCCAGATTTCAAAAAAAGTAAAGCTTGTAGGTTGTACGGCTGAAAGATTTTACGAAGCCCTTAAGTCAAAACTAAACTGGGCAGGAGGTCCTCATGCTTGAAGATCTTTCAATCAAAGATTTTGCAATTATTGAAAGTGAGCATATAGAATTTTCAAATGGATTTACAGTTCTTTCAGGAGAAACCGGCGCCGGTAAATCAATTTTGATTGGAGCGATGTCATTTCTTCTTGGAGGAAAAGCTGATGTAAATCAAATTCGTTCCGGAGCGCACGAGGCTCAGGTTTCTGGAACTTTTTATCTTGATTCAAAAGAAAATCAGAATCCTGCGCTGGAATGGCTTAACGACCATGGAATTGAAACAGAGAACAATAGAATTCTTTTGCGCAGATATATCCGGGATAACGGCCGGGCTGGAGCATGGATCGGCTCAACGCCTGTAAACAGAACGGATTTGGCGGAATTTTCGTCATTTCTTGTTGATATTCACGGCCAGCACGAGCACCAGTCCTTGATGCGAGTTCCCGAGCACAGAAAATTTCTTGACGCGCGCGCAGGAATCTTGCCGGAAGTAAGTGCTTTTACCGCGCTGTATATGGAGCTTGTTGAAAAACGCAGGCTGCTTGCCCAGCTTGATTCTTCCGATGCGGACAGAGCCAGAAAAATTGATATGTATAATTTTGCGGTAAAAGAAATTGAAGACGCAAAACTTAAGCCGGAAGAAGATATTCAGCTGGAGGAAGAGGAGAACCGCCTTTCTTCGTACGAAAAACTTTTCGCAGGCGTTGATTCTATACGCAATATGCTGGACGGCGGAGACGAGTCTGTCGTTTCGCTGCTGAAAAAAATACGACGCGAAAGCCAGAATATTTCCATTCTGGATAAAACTCTTTCAAGTCTTGACACGCGTATTGAGTCTGCCTTTTATGAGTTGAACGATATTTCCGAGGAGTTCGCTTCCTATGCGAATAAGCTGGTTTATGATCCGTCCCATCTTCAGGAAGTTCAGGACAGGCTTTCGTTGATTTACAGTCTGAAGAAAAAATATGCTTCGAGCCAGAGCGCGCCATTAAAAGAAGTTTTTGATTATTATGAGAACGCTCAGAAATCCCTTGAACAGCTTGGAGCAGGCTCTGAAAACAGGGAAGAGCTGATGAAGTCAGTTTCTGAGCTTGAAAAGAAAGTTTATCTTGCCGGAAAAAATCTTTCGGAAAAACGCCGTGCCACCGGAGACAAGCTTGCTTCAGAGGTCGAGGCTCTTCTGAAAAACCTTGGAATGAACGGAACTCGCTTTGCGGTCAGCATTACTGCAAAACCTGGCGATCAGATAGAGCAGAAATGCGGCCCTTATGGATTTGATAACATAGAATTTCTTATAAGCGCAAATCCTGGCTCGCCCCTTTTGCCTCTTGCAAAAATTGCTTCCGGCGGAGAAATTTCCCGGGTAATGCTTGCCCTGAAAACAATTTTTGCGCAGAACGATCCTGTTCAAACCCTTGTTTTTGATGAGATTGATACCGGAATCGGCGGAGAAGTTGCCGTTGCCGTTGGTTCACACATGAAGGCGCTTGCAAAAAATCGTCAGATTTTCTGCATTACACATCTTGCCAGTATCGCAGTATATGCCGATAATCAGATTAAGATTGAAAAGGGTGTCGCGGAAGGAAAAACTGTTTCCAATGTCCATCCGATTCAAGGCGAGGAGCGTGTTGCTGAGATTGCAAGAATGCTTTCGGGCGATGCTGATTCAGCGGCTTCCATTGAACACGCAAGGGCAATGCTGGAAAAATACTCAGGGGGATTTTAATGTCAAAGATTTCAGAATCAACGCGGCTTGAATTTGCAGAAACGATAAAACCGTATCAGAGCAAAATATTGGCGATTCTTGCTAAAGAAAAGACAACATTGAACAGCATAAATGGAAATGCGCCGGATTCATGCTACAAAAAACTTATGCTCTGCGATGACATGATTTATGTTTCCTCACTTTACATGGCGCAGAACAGCCTTTCCTTAAAAATTCTGGAAGTTAAGAATAATGATGCGCTCAATGAGGCAAGAAAAATTCTTTACAAGGCGATTATCTATCTTGAGGAGCTCGTGACTAATTTAATTGATGTTCCGTATTCAGAGCTTGCAAAATATCATGAGAATATAAAAGACAAGCCAATTCAGGAACGCTACTATCTTATCAGGAAACTTGGGCTTGCGATAACGCTCCTTGAAGACGCATTTGGCGACAATTCAAAATGGAAATGGTCTTTTGTTGAATTGAAGGGAAGATTCGCGGTTGTCGCAAAAAATCTTATTGATATGCGCAGCGCGGTAAAATCATATTTAAACCCGAATGATGAAAATTATGAGACAACTGTGCTTTATATAAGGCTGATTGGAAAACTTCTTGACGCATCTTCTGCCGGTTACCGTGATAAGTACGAACTTTCAACGCGCCGGATTGATGATATGCGGAACGCGATAAAATTTCTTCTTGCGCGCCATAAGCTGGCTCTTGCAATCGGCGACAAAAATTATGCGGAAGAAGTAAAGAAGAAGGCGATTGTCTGGAAAGAAAAGATGGATTCGGACCAGAAGTCCGGTTTAAGCCGATAGCCCTAAAAACAGGAAAGATGATGTTCAGTCAAAAATTTGCGCTAAAGCTTTTTGAAGGTTTTTCAATACAGAGATGGACTGATTTGGTCCGCCCTTTTGATATTGTTGAAATGGATAAGGCTGCTGAAAAAATGGTTCTTGGGTACATCATTGGAAAATACGAGGAAAACAAAGGAAATTTCATAGACTGGAACTGGATGATTTATGCCTCTCTGTTTGATTTGCTTTCAAAAATAGCGCTCTGCGACATAAAAGCACCCGTTCTTGATATGCTGAAAAGGGAATACACGCAGGAATATCTTCATCTGAATGAATGGGTTTTAAAAACTTACAGACCTTTGCTTTGCGACAGGGAACTTTTTTCAAAATTTACGATTTATACCGGTCAAAAGGCAGGCCAAATTCCCATTCCGGAAAAATCAAAGCTTGCGGCAAGGGTTTTTTCTGCCGCAAATAAGTTCGCCACACTGCGTGAGCTTCAGATGCTAAAAAATGTGAACGAGCCGGAGCGGCTTGCTCAGATCAACCATGAGCTTCAGGAGCAAATTCAGCATTATCTGGACCTTGCCGGAATGCAGAATCTTGTGACCCACCAGCGTTCCTATTCCCTGCTTTTAAAAATTGAGCAGCTTCGTTTTCAGATACGCTGGAATCAGACGCCGCGCGTTCCAAAAACATCTGTTCTTGGACATTGCTTTTTTGTCGCGGTTTTGACTCTTCTTCTTTGTCAGGAAAGCGGCGCGCAAATGTCGGAAAAACGTATTATCAATAATTTTTTTACAGGTCTTTTTCACGATTTGCCTGAAGCCGTAACGCGTGATATTATTTCCCCGGTAAAACAAGCGACAGATGAGCTTCCTAATATTGTAAAGAAAATTGAAGACGAGATTGTAAACAAGGAGCTTGTTCCGTTGATGGAACCCTTTTTTAAGGATGAGCTTATATATTTTACGAGCAATGAATTTGCAAACCGGATAAAAAACCAGGAAGGCCAGACTGAAGAGGTTTCCTGGGAAAAATTGAACGAAAAATATAATTCAGAGGAATTCTCTCCGGTTGATGGAAAAATCGTCCGCATTGCTGATCATATTTCGGCTCTAATGGAAGCCGATATTTCAATAAAACATGGAATTACTTCGGATCACTTGAAATTCGGGAGAAAGAATATGCTTGAAAATTATCCTGCTGGAAAAGTGATAAACGGAATTGACACCGGAAAAATTTTTCACGAAATTGCCGGAAATTAACAGAATATTTTATGGTTTTCTGCCGATAATAAGACTATGAAAATTTCAAGGATGTTAAAATCAGTCAATATTGCATTAATTCTTTTTTCGTTGTGTTGTTTCAGTATGTATGCTGATTCATCTTATATCGTAAAAAAAGGTGATACGCTTTATTCAATAAGCAGAAAATATCAGATTACCGTTCCGGAGCTCAGGGCGGCGAATAATCTTTCTGAAAATGATGTGCTTAAAGCCGGCGCAAAGCTTGTGATTCCTGCTGCTGATATAGAAAATGCGGCGGCCTTGTCCGCGTCTAAAACTTCTGATTATAAAAAGGATTCTTCAAGGACTTCCGCAACATCGGCCTATGTTGTTCAAAAGGGCGATACTCTGTATGGAATTGCCCGCAAATACAATATAAAGCTGAACGAGCTTCTTTCGCTTAATAATCTTGATAATTCTTCGACGATAAAAATAGGGCAGAAAATTCTTGTTCCTGCGGAAATTTCAGGTTCAAATAAGACTGGAGCGTCAGTTTCCAAATCTGGCGGAACTGCAAAGCCTGCTGGTTCTTCTTCAAATAAAAAGCCTGACTCGTACGGAAAAAATAACGCTTCTTCTACGAACATTCCTTCTAAAGGCGTTTCATGGCCGCTTTCAAATCCTGTTGTAAAGAATATAAGCGGAAAGGTCGGCGGCGTTCAGCTTACAGGAAAAGACAATGAGTCTGTTGTGGCTGTCCGGGAGGGAACTGTAATGTATACAGGCATTTACCGCGGTTTTGGAGAAGTTATTTTCATCCAGTCAAAGACAGGCTTGATTTATTCGTATTCAGGTCTGAACAAAGTTTCGGTAAAAAAAGGCGATTACGTTGTCTTCGGCGCAGAACTTGGAAAAACTGGGCGCGGCAATGATTCCAGCATAAAGTTTATGGTTTTTCAGAACGGAATGCCTGTTAATCCGGCGACTGCTCCGCGCGGCTAAAATAATTTCTGTCTGTCTGCGCTGGCTTTTATAAGTTCAAGAAATATGTTTCCGCATATTTTTGCGTCATCGTATGCCCGGTGTGCGGCTTTTATGCTTATATTAAAGTAATCCGCCAGAAACGGCTGGTTGAATTTTTCAAGTTCCGGCAAAGCCCAGCGGGCAAACCCCAGCGTGTCTATTATATTGTTTTTATTTTCTTCAAATCCGGCCCTTTCAAGTTCTGCTTGCAGGAATCTCATGTCAAAATGCACGTTATGACCTATTATTATTGAATCTTTTATAAAGTCGCAAAAAGATGGCAGGATGTCCTTTATCAAAGGCTGGTTCTTTACCATTTCGTCGGTGATGTGATTGATTTTTATGCATTCTTCCGGAATAGGTTTTTCAGGGTTAAGCAATGTGTTGAACGTCGCGATGCATCCGTTGCAATTGAACTTGACAGCCCCGATTTCAATTATCCGGCATTCATGACAGTCGAGGCCTGTAGTTTCTGTGTCAAAGGCGACAAATGTTTCACCTGATTTTACAAGATGAAACATTTGCCTGTAATCTTTTAGGATTTTATTTACCAGCGGCATCAAGAAGTTCGTTTATGTCTGAAGTTATTTTATCGCAAAGAACCGAGGCTTCTTTTTTTGCTTCTTCAAGCGCTTCGTCTGTTGAACCGTTCACATCCGTTCTTGTGTTTATGTAGAATTTTATTTTTGGTTCTGTTCCGGACGGACGCGCAGAAACTATTGTGCCGCCTTCAAGGAAGAACTGGAGCACATTGCTTTTTGGGAATGTAAGCTCAGTTTTTTCTGAAGGATTCGCAGGATTATATTCCGTTGAAGTCTGTATATCCCGAATTTTAAGGACTGTTTTTCCGGCAAGGGTTTTGAGTCCTTCGTTTCTGAGTTTTGACATGATCCCTGCCATTGTCTCAACGCCGGCAGAACCCGGAAAATTCTTTGAAATCGCGCGGTCTTCAAAATATCCGAATTCTTTGTACATGTCATCCAGATGCTCAAGAATGCTCTTTCCCTTTGAACGCCAGTACATTGTCATCTCTGCGCACATTGCTGCGGCAGAAACTCCGTCCTTGTCCATGACCTCTGTTTCAACTTTGTATCCGTATGATTCTTCAAGACCGAATACATAGTGTCCTTTTCCTTTTGCTTCACGTTCAGCTTCGATTGCGGCAATCCACTTGAATCCTGTAAGACATTCAGTCATTTCAACGCCATATTTTTTACAGATGTAGTCGCCGAATGGTGAAGTTACGATTGAGCGGATGCAGTATGAATCTGCCGGAAGTTTTCCAAGTTCCTTTCTTGTAAGGAAAATATATTCCATTAAAAGACCGCCCATCTGGTTTCCTGAAAGAAGGACGAAATTTCCGTTTTTGTCAGGGAATGCGGTTCCAAAACGGTCTGAGTCAGGGTCTGTCGCCATTACACAGTCGGCTTTTGTGGCAGTTCCAAGTTCTACCGCCATTTTCATAGCTGGTTTTTCTTCCGGGTTCGGTTTTTCTACAGTCGGGAAATTTCCGTCCGGGTTTCGCTGCTCTGGAACTGTCTTTACAGTAAGACCAAGGTCTCCAAGGACTTTTTCAACGTGCATCGCGCCTGTTCCGTGAAGCGGAGTGTATACAACATTTACGTTTTTTGCATATTCTTTAATCAGCTCAGGACGGAAAAGCTGTTCTTTGCACATTGCCCAGTATTTTTCGTCAACTTCTGAGTCAATCAGGACAAGCTTTCCTGATTTTATAGCATCTTCTTTTGATATTGTCTTTACGTCTGTTACTTTATTTACTTCATCAACAATTCCGACGTCATGAGGCTCTATGACCTGCGCGCCGTCGTTCCAGTATGCTTTGTATCCGTTGTAGATTTTAGGATTGTGTGAAGCTGTTACAACAACTCCTGTGTCAGCCTTGAAATAGCGGATAGCATAGGAAAGCTCCGGAGTAGGGCGAAGTCCTGTAAACAGATATGCTTTTATTCCGTTTGCGGCAAAAATAAGAGCAGTCGCTTCTGCAAATACGTCAGAATTCTTCCGGCTGTCGTAGGCAACTACAGCGCTGAGCGTTCCTGCCTTTGCCTTTTCCGGGAATGCCTTTATAACGTAATTTGCAAGTCCCTGGGTCGCCAGGTTGATTTCAAGGGTGTTCATGCGGTTTGTTCCGCCGCCCATTATTCCGCGGAGACCTCCCGTTCCAAATTCAAGAGTGCGGTAGAAACGGTCTTCCAGTTCTGTAAAATCTTCTTTTGCAATCAGATCTTCAACTTCTTTTCTGAACCGCTCGTCTTTTTCCGCCGCGATATATTCTTTTGCTCTTTTAAGGATTTCTGCCTTATCCATTATTTTAATCTCCTGTAAGAAATCAGTTAAAAAAAATTGTTCAATAAAACTATACAGAATTTTCAATTATTATAAAAGTCTTTTAGATGAATATTTCAGCGCAATTGCGTCGGGCTTGCCGCCTTTGTTTTTATTAATTCAATAAGCTTGCGCATTATGCCGGCGGCATGTAAATCTTAATTTTTCCGGTGGAGCGCATATTTCTTTTCTATATATTTTGTTGTTTTTACAGTAATTATCTGATAAAATATTGTTGATGGAAAATTCTGCGTTTGATTATGGTACATTTTCTGTAGTTAATAAAACGGTTTTTAGAGAGAGAGCTATGCTTGAATTTCCAGGGGAATTTAAGCCTGTCGTTTTTACGGAAAAACAGAAGAAAAACTTTAAAAAATTTGCCTTAAAAGTTCAAAGACTTAATCAGAAAAAAGAACGTGCCGAAAAAAGGCAGGCACTGCGAAATGCCGTCGCAGCCGAAAAACAGCGGAAAAGACAGGAGCAGGCGGCTTCCAGGGTAAAACATCCGATTGGCGTAAAGCTGATAAGCATTATTTCCACAATTGTTATAGTTTCTTTAACCGGACTTGCGAGGCTTGTTTCTGCGTTTGTCAGCAAAAATACAATTCAGACTGCAAGGCAGAACAATTTTGTAATCAATTCGCGCATGGCTTCTGATTTGCAGAACCGCATAGACAACGTAGTCTCGAATGTCTCTACATTTACCGAGCTTGTGAAAAATGCGGAATATGACGAAAATCCTACGGCCGCAAAAGAATTTTCATTCAGTTTTTTCAGTAAAAATCCAGAAATTGTGGCGATTTTCCTCCCTTCCTCAGAATCCAAGTTTTTGAATTTTCAATTTTTGGGCGAAAACGAGCTGGACGAGACTTCTGTTGATTCTTACATCGCTTCTGAAGACGAAAGTTTCCTTCGCGCTCGGCAGGGAAATTTTGTAATTCAAAATGCTTCTCCTTTTTTCAGTGTTCCGGTTCTTTCTTTATTCTATCCGGTTTCAGACAGTACGGATGAAGAGCCTGTGGCGGTTTTGTTTTCTACGGAAAAAATTGTTGAAAATTTTTCATCAGAAAGTATAAATAAATCCATCTTTGTCAATGAAGACGGAATTGTCCTTGTTTCTTCGGATGTCCAGGAAACGATGCGCGCCGAGGACTTTGGAAAAAGTCAGGTTGTCCAGGAAATGCTGAAAGGCGGGGAAGAAAGCTTGTCTTCTGTAAACAAGCAGAGCGAATTTTCAGACAGGGAGACATTCAGAAATGCAGGAAAAGATGTTCAGTACATCGGTGCGTTCAATAAACTGAAAAAAGGAAATGCCGGTGTTGTAACGGTTGTTCCCACATACAAAATTCTTGAAGAAACCAGAAAAATCACAACCCTTATTGCTTTTCTTGCGGTTGCTATTCTTGCCGTTGTAATTATTGTAATCTGGTTTTTTTCAAAGACGATGAGCGTTCCTCTTAAGCAGTTGACGGCTGTTGTGAACCAGATTAACAAGGGCGATTTTAACACGGAGCTTTTTGGCGATTTGAAAACCCATGGAAATGATGAAATAGGCGTTCTTATAAACAGTACTAAAAACGAGCGCGAAATTTTAAACACTTTCACAAAGCTTACCAACAAAGGTGTAACGCAGGCTATCATCAGAAAAGAAATTGATTTTGAGCCTCATCTAAAAGATATAACGATTTTTTTTAGCGATATACGCGGATTTACCGAAATTTCAGATGGCTTCAAGAACAGTTTTGGTGAGCGCAGCGCGGCTGAAATAATAAATTTTCTGAACGATTATATGAGCCGCATGGTAAGCTGCATAAAGCGCACCGGCGGAACGGTAGACAAATTTGAAGGCGATGCGATTATGGCGTGCTGGGGCGTATTGCGCCAGGAGCCGCTTGACTGGGAGAACCTTCCAGACGACGACCCTGAAAAAATTGAGATGAAGGCTAAGCATGACCTGTATGTAAAGGAAGATGCCCTTTCCGCTATACGGTCCGCGCTTGCGATGCGATATTCCCTTATGGAATACAACAAAGAAGCGGAACAATTTACAAAGGAGCATGCAAAAGATAAGGATTCTGTCTATAAACCTCAGATAAAAAACGGAAGCGGAATGAATTCGGGACGCGTGACTGTTGGCTTTATGGGTTCTTACGACAAGATGGAATTTACTTCGATTGGCGATGCGGTTAATTTTGCGAGCAGAACAGAAGCTTCCAACAAGCCCTGCGGAACTGATATGCTTATTACAGAAGATACTTACGATATTCTGAAGAAAGATTGCATAAGGTGCAGGGAAAACAATTTTTCAATCAAGCCGGAAAACCTTAAAAATGAAATCATAGTTGAAAGAATTCCTGTCGGTTTTGAAGTAAAAGGAAAGGGAATTCAACATTTTTACGGCGTAGTGAATATGCCGAATTTTGATATTGCCGAATTTTTTGAAGAGATTCGGCCTGGATTTACTGTAGATTCTGAATGTGAGAAAGTTCTTGGCCCGAAAGGTCCTAGGACTATTGCCGAGGTTCGTTCCCTGCTGGGAATTGCGACGCCGGATTTTGAAAAGGTGAACTTAAATGAAACGGAAAGCAAAATTCAAGTCGCATCTGATTGATTTTCTTATAGTTTTAGTTTGTCTTTCTGTTTGCGGCGTAAGCTTATATTTTTTCACTCAGGAACTTAACCGTTCTACCGTAAGAACTGACAAGGAAAAGGTTGCGACAATCTATTTTAAGCAAAAAGTTGCTCAGCGCCAGTTCGATGACAGCGTAGTATGGGAACGGCTTTCTCAAAATTCTCCGCTTTATGATAAGGACACAATTTATACATCGGATTTTTCCCAGGCAATAGTAAAGTTTAATGACGGAACAAAACTTGAGCTTTATGAAAATACAATGCTTAAAATTTCTTATTCAGAAAAAGGTGTTGAAATAAAAGTTTCTGGCGGAGACATTCAAGTTGACGGTTCAGAATCCAAAAGCGGAAAAGGAATAACTGTCTCAACGAATGATGGAACGACAGTAAAGATGGATTCTGGAAGTAACCTTGCTGTAAAATCTGGTTCTTCCGGCGGAATGAACAGCATAGAGCTTCATGGCGGAACTGCGGAAATTGAAACGAAAAACGGCGGAACTGAAAAAATTTCTTCAGGAGAAAGCGTTAATATAGAAGAGTCTGGCGCGGTTACAAAAAATCCGGTGACCGTTACATCTGTCTCAAAAAATTTGAATCTTCTTAAATTTGATGAAAACTCGCTTCCTGTAAGGCTTCAGTGGAAAGTCCGTGAACCTGAGAAAAATCAAAAAGTTATTGTGCAGACTTCCTTTTCTAAAGATTTTTCAAAAATAAAAGAAACCTATGTTCCTTCCGGAAACAGCATTGAAATTCCTGTTGATGCCGGAGTTTTGTACTGGCGTGTCTTTGTAGAAAATGAAAAAGACAAGCCTTCGTCTGGAAAAATATCTGTAACGAATGTTGACCCTGTTGTTGCACTGTCGCCGGTTTCTGCCTCGGAATTTTTTTACAGAACGGAAGTTCCCAAGATTCTGTTCAGCTGGAAGGGAAATGATTTTGCCGGGCATTATAAACTTGAAATCTCTGACTCGCGCGATATGAAAAATATAATTTTTTCTGAGTCAGTAAAAGGAAATTCTTTTGCGGTAAAAAAACTTTCCGCCGGGGAATATTATTGGCGGGTAACTCCGTTTTATTCGCTGAATGAAACCGGCTACGTTTTTCCGTCGGAAATAAAACATTTTTCGGTCATAAAAAACGACCGGATAAAACCGCCTGTGCTTTTTCTTCCGGCAGACGGCGCAAAAATTGCATATACGGATTCTGTTTCTTCTTCAAATTCTTATGCCCTGCAGTTCGCATGGAAATCTGAGATAAAAAATGCGGAATATGATTTTGAAATTTCAAAAAATAAAGAATTCTCAGATATTTTCTATTCCGAAAAAATTGAAAATTCTACTTTTTTAAGAAAAAATATAGGAGCGCTTTCTTCCTGGTCAATTCCTGACGGAACTTATTTTTGGCGTGTCATTCGAAAGGCTTCAGAACCTGATGACTTTACTCCACAGTCGGACATCCGGAGTTTTTCGGTGCAAAAAATTGCAAAAGATAAAAACCGTCTTGTTTATCCGCCGGAAAATTTTTCAGTCGAACCGGAACAGTTTGTAAAAACCAGGTTTGCCTGGAAAATTGCGGATGATTTTAAAACAGATTCTTCAGCAAGCGTGCTTCAGATTTCAACCGGGAAAGATTTTTCAAAAATAAAATTTGAAAAAAAATTTGTAAACCAGGAAAAAATTGAAAATCTTGCGGGCTTGAGTCTGCCTTCTGGAACTTATTTTTGGCGTGTCGGCATAGAGTCGGAAAACGGAGAAAAAAGCGGCTTTTCAGACTTCCGCGTTCTGAATATTTTGAAAAAACTTTCCGCGCCGGAATTTATTCTTCCGAAGGAAAATTCAACATATCTTACTTATTCTGAAAAATCCACACGCCTTGTATGGAAAAAAACTTACGGCGCTGATTACTATAATATAAAAATTTGCGGCAAAAATGGAAAAATCATCGCTGAAAAATCTGGAATAAAGGAAAATTTTGCAAATTTTGTTCTTCCGCCGGAAAAATACAAAGTTTTAATCCAGGCTTTTTCAGAGGAAACGGCGGCAAGTCCGCTCAGGGCAAGTTCTGTTTCTGCTGTGCCATTTTCTTTAAGGAATCCGGTTCCTGTTTCTCTTGAATTTCCGGCTGATTCTGCAAAAATTGAAGGTCTTTCCGCAGTAAGAAATCCTACGGTTTTTGCGTGGAAGAATGAGATTGATGTTCCTTCAAAATCTGAATTTGTCCTTTATAAAATTTCATCAGATGGAACTGCCAGAAAAGTTCATTCTGTCTTAAATCCTAAGGGCGGAGTAAAAATAGAACGGCTTACAGAAGGAAATTACCGCTGGCAGATTATAGCAAGCACTTCTGACGGAATTCCGCTGGATTCTTCTAAAAATGAATTTTCTGTTTCAGAGATACCTTTGCTTTCTGCGCCTTCGCTGGTATTGCCTGAAAATAATTTTGTAATCGGAAATCCATACTTAAAGAAAAATAAATTTATATCATTCACATGGAAGAAAGTTGATGGCGCGACTGATTATAATTTTATTTTGCGGCAGAAATTTGCGGATGGAAGCTCAAAATTAATTTATTCTACCGCCACAGAAAAAAATGAAGTTAAAATAAAGAAACAGAATTTCGATATAGGCGACTTTGAATGGTCAGTCATAGCCTTTGCACATGCGCGGGATGGCTATGAAGAACAGAGAAGCAAGGTTTCTAACGGGACATTTAAAATCAGAGTGGAACTCCCTGGAAAAATTCGTCTGATAAAGCCGGGAAAAATGTATGCAAAATGACTCTTGTTTTTTGAAAAAAATAAATTTCCTCGTGCTTTTTTGCGTTATTTTGCTTCATGGATTCAATGCCTTTCCGCAAGCTGAAAAAAACAAAACAAAAATTGAAAAGAACTCGTTTGAGCAAAAAATTCAATGGGAACAGGATGAAAATGCTTCTGAATATAAAGTTGAAATCCGGGATGTAGAAAGCGGAAAAAAATATTATTTTGAAACTGAAGAAAATTTTGTAAATCTAAATCTTCCTGCCAGCCGGTATGAATACCAGGTTACTGTTTTAAACTCATTCGGGCGGGTTCAAACTGCGAGCGGCTGGAATTCTTTTGAAATTTTTAAGGCTGAGCTTCCGGAAATAGTGAAAGTCCAGAAAAAATCTGTTGTTCCTTCAAAAGACGATGATTTTTTTATTGAAACTGATATAAAGAATGTAAACGAAGATTCTGCGGTTTCTCTTGTAAACGAAAAAACTGGAAAAACAATAAAAGGTTCTCTGGTTATGCAAAAATCCGCGGGCAAAAACGAAAAAACTGCGACAAAAGTGAAATTTCCAAAGGTTGAAAACGGCGAATGGAAACTTATAGTTGAAAATCCTCTTGGGCAGAAAACAGAGTCTGCTTCAATTCAGATTGTAGACCAAAAAACGGAAGAAGCGCGGATAGCGGCGGAAAAAGCGGAGCGGGAGCGTCTTGCAAAGGCTGAGGAAGAAAAGCGGCTTGCAGAAGAGGCAAGAATTGCCGAGGAAAAACGTCTTGCGGAAGAAGCCGAGGCGGCCAGAGCTTTGGAACTTGCAAGGGCAGAGGAAGAAAGACAGCTGGCGCAGAAGCAGGAAGAAGAGCGCAGGAAAAAAGAAGAAGCGCGGATAGCGGCGGAAAAAGCGGAGCGTGAGCGTCTTGCAAAGGCCGAGGAAGAAAAGCGGCTTGCAGAAGAGGCAAGAATTGCCGAGGAAAAACGTCTTGCGGAAGAAGCCGAGGCGGCCAGAGCTTTGGAACTTGCAAGGGCAGAGGAAGAAAGACAGCTGGCGCAGAAGCAGGAAGAAGA